>Ga0224511_10001977_pt1 | contig 13259 bp, 7 predicted proteins | sample SF_May12_sed_USG_2_FD_169988 | JGI IMG/M metagenome (GOLD analysis project Ga0224511, IMG submission 169988) | Sediment microbial communities from San Francisco Bay, California, United States - SF_May12_sed_USGS_8_1 | ecosystem: Environmental > Aquatic > Marine > Sediment | place: USA...
GGTTGTGGTCGAGAGAAGCAGTATAAGAGCCAGGGTCAAGCTGGCACGGTTCTTTGATGGTGTGTTCGGGACATCCTTTGATGTACCGGAACTTCACTTATGGGTCATCATGAGTGGAAAGTTACAGTTTATGAAAATGGCAAGTTTTTACTTAATTTATCACTAAATAATGATATTGAAATAATAAAAAATGAAATTAAAAATTTTCGTAAAAAAAACTGATCGACTGTCACGAAGATTCATAGACCGTATCTAACTATAATTTGAATAGTCATGCAGTTGGCATAAAAACGAACCATTGTTGGGAAGGAAATATCTGGAGTGGACCATGCGGCTGAGACGTGACGGAAAATGGGTGCGGCAACACATTCCCAAAGAAGAAAAACAATATTCTATTATCCCCGTGCACCTGTTTTCTGGAAGGGATAAGCAGTGAAGGATGGTGCGAATGCGGTTTTTTTTACCAGTCAATTAACTGTGTTTTTTTATTACGGTATGTTTCTGTTTGTCATGATTGGCTAGTTTATTGGGGCTGACCTCCACATAGCGATATAAGAGGGGAGCGAGGCCCCCAAGCGTTGGTAGCTGGTTGGTTGCAAGTGGTTGGTTGCAAGTGGTGGGTTGCAAGCTGTTGTTACGAAGTCGGCTAGGATTTTTCCACTTTAAAGTTTATTCGCACCTGATTATTCAACCTACACGACTTGTGATTCTCTGACAACCTACACTCCATCACCCGGTGAGAGACATTCTAGCTTAGGTCATGTAGTTGTATATACACATGCACTTAGGGCACAGCAGACAGGTGCCAATTTAGAGAAAGTTTAATAAGTGTAAGCATGCCCTCCATCGTTGCCTGGGTGCGGAAAGGACCACTGGGACACTCCGCATGTGCAGTCGAATACTTGGACAGTGTCATGTTAGAGTAGGTAAAACCATCGCATGGAGTTAGGCCCGGCTGGGGCTTAGGGAAAACCATCTCATGGAATTAGACCCGGCTAGGGCTTAGGAAAAACATATCATGGAGTTAGACCCGGCTTGGGTGAATAACCACACATGTAGAAATAATAATATTATATAAAGAAAGATAACACTTAAAAATATTCACTACACAAGCACTCACTGTTGACCTCATCAACTTTGTGTCACTGGTTGAAGTGAGTAAGAGAAAACAGGGCAATCCTATCCCTTCTCGTATATGGAATACTCATTGCGGTTGTGACTGGTTACGGAATTACTGAGTGCAAAACAAAACTGAATGAGTGGGTTACTAAGTGACTCAATCATGAATGACTGAATAACTAATGCATTGCACAGTTGTCACTGCTGCCAGTTTTACTGATGACAGCAGTCATGAGTGTGAGTGGAAATGCTGGCTAGTTTTTAGACTTGTGTCTAAATGTAAGGTGGTGATCAAGTCATGCTAGATAACTTTGTCTACCTTGCAGTTAGTCTAGTCTAGCGTGTCATACATACCTTTTTCCATTATAGACAGACACCGTAGCTGCTTATCAGTGAATCCTATTGAACCAACGTGAGACTTTAAAAGTTTGCGAGTATCTCTATACTGACTGTGACGAATAAGAAGACCCCAGTCCCTGTTGAAGTATGTATGTACAGTTCATTATCATCTTCCCTAAAATGTCTACCGTATGTTTTATGGCTTTCCATTGTAGACGTATGCAACCAGAGATGTTTTCACATTTATCACTATGCTGCGCGAGAATTGTCAGCTCCAGAGGAATACATGAACACTCTAATGGTATTAATAACACAATACTGGACACAATAGTTGTAAAGAGGACACAATAGTTGTAAAGCGTGTACACTTATATTCATATCACCCTGCCCATGTGCATTCCCTAGATGCTGAACACAAATATGTTTTTCATGACCACAATTCAACATGCCTTTTTTAAATCTTAATTTTGTTTATTTAGAGCCTGCATGACCAGTGGCACTAAGTATCATTTATACTTTTCTATTCGTTGGAAATAAAAAAACAACTAAATTGTACACTAAAAAAATAAAACTGGTATGTATACAATATAGCCTCATAGGTCAGAAAAGCATTTCAATCAAACCTCGATCCTATGGTTGAAGTAAAAACAACCAAATCTTAATTCCTCATAAGCAATGATGTCGTGGTTGCTATTGAATTATGTGACTTGTACAATGGTTCCAACTTTGCTGTATAGATCTTAGCTACAACAGAAAAAGTAAAGGCGGTTATAGAAAAACCTGCCATCGTGCCGGCCCCGACACAGCCGGCATTTGTCCCTGGAACTGCCCGCCTCGGAACTGTGCTGTTGGGGCACAAACCCGTGCAGGAGTGTTTCTCGACTTGTGGTTATATGTACTCGAGACCCCGATATTTGTTTTTGTAAAAGTCGGACTTGCTATCGCTGCAATGAATGTGGAGTTGCACCCTTCTAAGAATTGGGAACACAACCCCAAAGGGGCGTCTACTATTTACCACGGCTTAACCCCTTTAACCTCGCTTTATTAGATCATTTATAATTAATTCAAGGAACAGGTCAAAATAAAGAGTTCTACCCACTAAGATATGTCCGCCATAGTCTCACTACCTACGGCTAATCCGTGTTGATTTCTCTTTAGAATCAGAAGTATGAGATTGGTCTGCAGAGAGCTGTGGCTGAAATGAGGCAACGGGGTCGGCCCTGTAATGTCCTTGACATTGGTACGGGCACAGGCCTCCTGTCAATGATGGCCGTCAGGTCAGGTGCTGACACGGTTATCGCTTGTGATGTGAGTGTTGGAGAGTTCTATGTATATCTATGGTGACTAGTTTTTCAGCCATTGTCTGTCCGTAGTAAGACATGGGTCTACCTCCTAGATGTCTACAGGTTATGTGGTGTCATATGAACGGACCATTGGGTTTGTTTTTTCTCTTCGGGCCATCCTATTAAATGGACCTCCTAAACCTTAGGCGTGTTGGAGCGGTGGGAGCTAGGGATTATGTGAAAAGCTCATTCTCACAGTGGACGCTGAGCATGACTACGACTGGAACTCAAAATCTTTTGATCTTGAGGCAAGCGCTCTAGCCGTTGAGCTATCTCATTATCCTCGCCTTTAAGCCCAAGATCATTCTATGACCAAACTGCTTCAGCTACAGACTTCAAAAGTCGTCAGTAGCTGAAGTTTATTTGCCAGAGTAATGAAAAGTACCAAGGTTAGGATTTACCATTGCTTAGCAAATCAAAGTTCTGTCCGTCGCCTGTACTTCGTGCTGTCACTGCGTTTTGTTCTGTAAGTTTAGGTCTACTGAACCTTTTGACTCGGTGTGTCCCAGTGTAAGTCAATAGGAGACTTGCACTCATAAACCAATAAGAGTGTTGTGACAAAGCTTTTGCTCGAACTGAGAATCAAACGAGGGATCCCCGATTCAATGCTCAGTACGCTATCCACTCAGCCATCCTTTCACCCTAACATTAGGCATATCATTCTCATCCAGTTTTTGTTGTAGGCATTTGAACCAGCGGCGAAGTGCGCTGTGAAAATCATCGCTGCCAATGGCATGTCTGGTAAAATTAAGGTGATTCGCAAGCGTTCCACGGAACTGACGGTTCCTGAGGACTTACCTCAGAGGGCGAATATTCTCGTGACAGAAGTCTTTGACACGGAGCTCATTGGGGAGGGAGCGATTGGCACATACCGACACGCACTGCAGCATCTTTTAGAGGTGAGAAGATGTTTGGGCCTCGTGACACATTCAGATCATGACCGCTACAATGTGTATAGGCACATTGATGGTGAGGGGATCTCCTCAGCAAGTGACAGTACTATGAAAACTGTCACCCAAATTTGTATTAGAAACTTATTTGGAGTTTATCTTTCCATGTTGTAAAAGATGTTTTCTTTTCTATCATAAGAAAAAACTTGTGATGAGCAGATACACTAGACTAGGTCACGTCGGCAGTTTCACTCTTTCAGGTCAGGTGAACCGACCTTAAGCTTTTTCTGTTGTCCTACATTTCTGGTCAGCCTGTTTGTATCTCCATTGAGTGAACCCCTTGCATGTTTTAGCCAGACTGCATTGTCGTGCCGAGCGCTGCGCGTATGTACATTCAGCCCGTTGAATCATCGTACCTATGGTCTCGTAACGAGCTTCAGTTCTCTCTGCCGGATGGTCATCCATTGGTCACTCTACCTCCCAATATGGAGACATATCAAAACGGTCTCGCCGCTCCACTGTGTGACCTTCAACTGTCACAGCTGCCCGAGGACACATTCGCCATCCTGGCTGATCCTGTCCACGTCTTCTCGTGAGTAATAATTCTCGTCTCAATGGCACCTATATAGTACCAACCCTATGAGGCAAACCATGGACCAGCTTGAAAAATAGCCATTCTCTTATGGTGATGCCATCCATGTAAAACAAGATGATCTTAAAGATCTTAACTACCCTTGCATGAAAAAGTGGGGATGGCGGAATAGCTCTGGCAGAGCCATATAGCCATAGATAGAATAAATCTATGGACAGAGCGCTGGGCTAGCATTCATGAGACTCTGGGTTTCGATCGCCGGTCATAATGAGCTTCCATTGTGAGTATGAGCTCTTCACATTAATTCTAGCTCAAAACGAAAACAAGCCTCCCAACGAGGCAGAGCATTGATACCGACCCGCACGTGATACTCCACGCTAAACCAGAACAAGTGAAAAAGCTAGTATTTAACCTGGTCACTTTCATCAAAATGATGACAAGAAAAAAAAGTGTACTCGCGCTCCCCCTAATATCAGTGAGGCATAGAAAGTCATCAAATTTTGTGGAACTCGATCAATTAATAAGGATAAGCTGTGACGCTTCTATTATCCTCATGCGTGAAGGCCCTATATTATACTCATCCGGTCACTTTTGAACTGAAATGCCTTGCTGATCAAAACAAAATCACACACAAATCTGTCCTTCGGGCTTGATCTTTACAGACAATCACGTCGCATGATTCCGTTTTGGTCCTAAATCTAAATCAATAGCGAAAGGCCTGTGTTGTTGGTCCCGAATCATTTCAGTTAGCTGTAGGGCCAGTGTATACACAATTTTATTTCAGTTCGGATTTGTGTTCTCCCCTCTGTATAATTGCGCTTGTTCCTTAATTTCAGTTGTCTTTCTAAGGTTTGACTTCTGCGGAAGGTGTAGTTTGCCGGTGACCCAAGTGTCACTACGTGACTGCGTAATGAAGCGAAGTGGTCACTGTCAGGCGTTTTTTATGTGGTGGGATATTGATATGGATATGGATGGAGAGGTGATACTGAGCTGTGCTCCGCATTGGGAACACCCCGATCCTAAAGATAAAATGCAGGTAATAGCAGACCTCTGCTAATGCAGCCCTGACTGGAGATAATGTAGAACCTGTGATATGTTTATGCTGTCACAACCGTGGTTTCCGGTGTCCAACAGCGAAGCAATGTAACTTGATGTTGTTCGTGTTGGCATGAAGCATTCTTTTATTTACATTTGGCCATTTCATATCTGTAACTGAGTCAGTTTTTGCTGGACACTCTGAGGCCTTTGCTCGGTACAACTATAGTAACCCGGTAAAACACTATACCCGTGCTGTTGCTTTTGCATGATCGTTCTCGCACTCGTAGTGGAGAGACCACTGGATGCAGGCTGTATTTTACCCGAGTAGGGCTTTATCTGTGGAGCGTGGCGCCTCCTACTGCCTCCGGGCTGAACACGATGAGTACAGTCTCGCCTTCGATATCCTCTCACAGTGAGTTATCTTCTCTTGGTTTCTCCTGACCATGGGGTTTGCCACTAGAGCTGCGGATCCTAAGTGTGGTTCTATCTCACTGCAGTTCTCAGTTGTGGGTTACAGTTAGATACGAGATCCAGTGAATAACCTGCACTCAGTCAACTTCGAATCGCGAAGTTAATAAAGGAGGCCCACCCATTGAGTTACCTTTTCTATGGGGCACATTGGTGTAAGCAGAAAGTCTCCTCTCACCCCTGGAAATGCTGAGTCAAATAAACTCGGTTGGCCAATTCCTGCACCACTTCTGACTGCTGTTCTGTCGTGGAGACGCAAATTTATATAGTTCTCGATCATTGAATTTGGTTTGTGAGATTCTGGTCTGCCCGGGTTTGTGCATTTGATTCACAGCAAATTCATTATACCATTGTCTGATTTATGTGATGTTGGATATGGTGTATTTAGTTTCCCATGAAATTTCTGTTCTGCCTCCCTGCAGACTGGATATGGGTCACTTTTATAGAGAACTTGTCCTTGTCATCGCACTATCAATATATGAATACATTACAGAATTTTTGAACAATGTACGTTCATTGACCAGTCCCTCGCCGCAATGTCGACGCACTGGGAGCGGATTAATAAGACCAAACAGGCGTGTTGGAGGCATAGAGTCATCCTCCTCTATTTTATGGTTGGAGGTTTTGCTCATTCACAAATGACAGCGAATTGGTTGGAGAAATGACTACTGAATGGCAATCTAGCATAAGATTCGTTTGCCTCGCGGTGGTGTCATTTGTTGTGACAGCCCAGTTGTTGTATACCGATTAATGAAGCCTTGGATTTTGATGTGTTGAAAGGGCAAGTATACCCAAGTATACCCATAAGCCATCAAGGAAAGACGAAAATTCCAGCCTCGAAAATGCCTTATGTTGAGCCACGCTCTATTTCTGAGATTCAATGCACTTGTTTGAGTCACCTAGTAACTAGAATCCTATTCTGCTTGTAGTAATGCAGAATTGCAGAATGAAATCTCTCTCACAGAGGATAATTCAGTTGCCTCCCTTCACTGTTCATTCACGCGATCACGACTCGCTGCGTTGAACGATCCGAGTATTGCCAATGCCTTCATGCCTTATTTGAAAAAGACCATCTCTGGCGATTCTGTAGTTTTATGTCTGAGTGAAGGTTCCGCTTTGGGATTTCTAGCCGCTCGACTCGGCGCTAAACAGGTAAAGACTAATCTTTCCACATTATGGGATGGCCAAGTGGGTAGCGCTTCTTAAATTGTTATGTTACCTGCTGAATGAGGAGTGTAAGCGTGTGATCTGCAAGGTGTGTCCTGTTCGCTTATCTGTAAAGTTTCCATCGTCACTGTAGGTTTTACTAATTGAGACAAACTTCATGACAAAACGTGTAATGAGCTCTATTATTACCCATAATAAGCTGCAGGACAGAATGACAGTGTATGGTAAACTGGAGGAAATAGACCGCACCCGTCTCGACCAGGTGAGAGGTAGACACTGGGTGAGAAAAGGGAAAAGACAACCCAGTTTTCAAACCCATTTCTAAATAGAAAGTGTGAGCATGAAGTACCAAATGAACAGGAGGCTCTGGTCATATGTTACCTCCGTAAAAGGCTGCTTGTTGTACTTTTACAAACGGAAATGGTCAAGTCAATGCCCTAAAATCTTCATTGAGCCTTCTAAAATTTAGACTTCCTTCATTCCGATTTGATGGGGATGCGTCAAGCATAAAACTATTGACATAAGAAATAGTGCTGGTGTCCATGCTATTACCTACACCGATGACGAGGCAAGGGATTGTCCATTTCTCTGTCATCATCAGCCTTTCAAGTTCCATTGTTGGACAAAGGCCTTCCTCATTGATGGCCACTGCTCTATGTTGTTAGCTTTTTTGTCCAGTTGTTACAAAACATTTTAGTTATCTCTGCTGTCCAGTCCTCTGTACCAACTAAAAATTGGTGACAAAGTGAAAATGGTCTTGTGTCAAGCGCAAAACAGTTAAAATAAAAAATAATTCCGGTTTCCATGAAGACAGTGTCCAATCGTCTGTATCAATGGGCCCAGCTGAGCATGTCCTGATATGCATTTGTCAGTTGTCATGCCACTAGATGATCCCAGCCCCAGGTCTGTGATGTCACTAGTAAACGCCTTTGGATTACCTAATGAACCCGGCAGTAATAGTACGCTTCAATCGCATACCCCAAGGTTTCACCGCCGAGTTTTGGCTCGAGTAACATCCGGTTTGTGTACCCGTGATTTGTGGATGCTCACATCAAAGAAACAAAGGCCGACTAACCTCTCTCGACCGGCGCTCATTTGGTAATCTTATGGCGAGAGATTAACACCCTTTGATCTTTGGATTAGTGCCTGATTATTGGCTTTTACAGTTCTTCAAAGGGGATCACTCTTTTAAGTTTTCGTAAAAATCAGATCGCTCGTTTCGCTCTGCATCAGCTGATGGGGAATTGAGCGCGACATGTCGGGTGCGGTTATACCTACTTGAGACGAATCTGCTTCAAATCAAAGCAGCCTCAATCTTCAATGCACTTACCAATAATGACAGCAGCAAAAAATACAGCCGCTCTGCATTATAGTAAAGTGGCTGAAGCTTTATCCGTAAGGAGGACAGTAGGACTAGAATGCCTTCTAGACGCTAACCTAGACCACTGAAGTGTTTGGGTGCATTTTGCAGCCCTGGCAGAACCTCAGACTGGTGTGAAGTAACACTTGGGTTAAAAGACATCAAAGATTACTAATCCCCTTTATTTAACACACACCAATTCAGTCAATCGCGCCGTAATTGTTCACAGTCTAGTCTCTGTTGTGGTACAGGTACGCTACGAACACTCTTGTAGTTACCACAGTAAATCCTTTAATTTGCCACTCAGAGGTAATGGATCGTGTAATGATTGACTGGAGATGGGAGCTGCAGTCTCCAGTGGGTGTTGAGTCTTACACATTAAACCTAGAGATAGAAAGACAATTGATGTTCATCCAATGACATCCTTTATATCACTGGTTCATCTAATTACCATGGACCGGACCGCAATAATCATTCCTATCACCCAAATAATTGGTATAAAAGTAGCAACTCTGGACCCAAGTGGGATAGCTCAATGGCTCAAAGGATCCCAAGTTCAGTGTCCTAATCATGCTAAACGCCCACAGCTTCTCGGCCATTGTCTGAGGGGTAACCTTTACCTTTTTTACACAATCTGTTTCAGGTAGACCTTGTGGTGGCAGAACCGTACTTTCATTCTTCGCTGCTGCCATGGCACGATCTATCCTTCTGGCATATGCGAATGACCTTAAAACACGATGTGAAGGTCATCCCGCGGCGCGGTCGTCTTATGGCTTTACTGATGCAGTTTGATGACCTGCATAAGATAAGAGCTCCAGTTGGTATCTGTGAGGGACTGGACTTGGGCCTGTATGATGAGATGATTGAGGTACAGTTAAGGAATATTGATTATTGTATTATGAAATCTAGATGTCACCCAATGTGACGGTGTGACAACTTGACCGCGCTACAAAAATTGTGTAACAGCGCGACAATAATGCTGTCATATCATGGCAATAAGACTGTGTGACAATGTGACAGTGTAAAAAAAGAATGTGACAATGTGATCGTAAGACTATATGGCGGTAATACTGTGTGACCGTAGGATTGTGTGACAATTTGCCCATAAGACGATGCGGTAATGTAACAATAAAACTGTGTAACAATATGACATAAAGACTGTATGGCAAGTGGTGACAATATGTGATGGTTGGGCAATAGGACAACATAATGATGGTAGTATGGCAATGTGACAATATGGTTGTATGATTTGGTAAGATGTGACGGTGTAACAGTCTGATGGTAAGACATTGTGACAGTGTAGCTGTATGATGACAGTGTGGAAATGTGGCAGCGAAACGACGTAATGTTGTTATTTAAAAGACAGTATGCAAATGTGACAGTGTGATGATTTTCTTAGGGTGCTCGGACACGTTCCGATGCAGAGGTTGAGCCGCAGCCCCTATGGGAGTACCCCGGTGTCGCCCTCAGTCAGACAGTTCAACTTCTAACTCTAGACTTTACACAAGGAGCTACCGATGAGGTGTTACAGGCAGACTCACGGATCCCTGTACAACAGTGAGTAGTCTCGGGTCTCCATGACTGACTAAACAGCTGTCAAGAGTGCTGCAGAAATTGGCCTACTAAGTGTATTTGACTCGGCATTTCCATGAGTGCGTCATTGGGAGACTTTCTGCTGACACCTGTGAGCTCCATGAAAAAAATAACTACGTAAAAGTATCCTTTATTTAGCGATCGGAAACGGACAAGGGTGTTGGGGGAGTTTTTGCCCGAATCTCATGAAAATCGGATCAGGAACCTGAGTTCAAGGCCCAGTATGCTATCTGCTTGGGTGACATGATAGCCTAGTGAATAGCGTACTGGGTTTTGGACCCGGAATCCCCGGTTCGATTCCCAGTTTTGTCTTTCGCGACACCATCGTCGGTTTCGGATCTGACGTTAAATAAAGGAAACCCACTCACAGAGTTACCTCCTCAATGGGGCATGCGGGGACAAGCAGCAAGTCTCCTAATGACACACCCTGGGAAACACTGAGCCTAAAACTCAGTAGGCCAATTTCTACACCACTCCTGACAGCTGTCCTGTCATGGAGATGCGAAGAAGAAAAAGCTATCCACTAAGCCATTGTTTCACACATTGCTGCCGTGAGTTAGTTACCTTGGGTCTTCTTTTCTCCTCTCCTGCCTCCCGTCCCCCTGCCTGCTCCCCTCATCAGGTCATGATACGCAGATTGACCTGAACTCCCATCAACGTATTATTAGTGATCCGGTTAAGAGATTAAAAAAAATTGGGTGACCAGGCTTCTACCGCTATGTGATTATCGCGTGTATATGTAAGCCTCTGGACTAGGTTATGATGTCCTTTAAATTAAAAATCAGATCATGATAAATTAAAGCAATGAAATTTTGTTAGTGGCTTATAGGCCCATGTTCTCTGAATATGCTGAGGTTCTCCGAAACGATGGTCACTACCCAGTGGTATTACTTATACCATTCGTGTATCACTAATCTATGTTAAATATTCAACTTAGTAATCTAAAGTGTGTATGGAGGATCCACTTCTGTTACAGAATCAAAGTTTAAATTGGTTAGATTTGCTGCGAAAGATAGCTGTGTACTGTAGGAGTTTATTCATTGTTCTACTTGAGAACTAGATCATATTATTTAATAGAACTCCTAAGTTGGAGGCTTGTTGGAGTGGCAGCGGCTAAAAATTATATGAAGAGCTCATTCTCACTTTAGGCGTTCAGCACCACTAGGACTGAAATCCAGGACCTTTCGAACTTGAGCCAAGTTCTGTAGCCATTGAGTTATTCCATTATCCAAACTTCTGTAATTGAAAGTGCCCAAACCATTGAAACCCTAAAATGGCGAGAAAGTTATGCATGTGTGCATGCTGATTTGACAAGTTCAAAAATGTGTAGGAAGCTGAGGTTTCAAAACTATTCCAAACTGTAGTTTCTGTTTATTGTGGTTTGTCAACTCAGATAGGGGCTCTGATCCATCAGTATTTTGACATTGAAAAGACGGGTGAACATCGGGCATGTTGACGAGCCCGGTCAATAGTAGACTCCCATTGAAAATGTGAGCTCCTCAAATCTTAAATACAAGGTGGAGCATGAAAGGTTGCCCCATAGCCAACAATGGCCGGCGGTGTAGTAGCTAATGGTGTAACTGAATTTGGGGTGAAAAATCTTACACAGAAGCTGTGTTTTGAACTTGGGACCTACAGCATTAGTGGCGAGCGCTATAACCTTTGATGCCACAGCACTTCTCTAGTTGGAGATGGAGCACAGATATACTGATACTGACCGGTCGTGGTGTTCCATGCTGTTATACCTGGTGAAAAAACTAGTATATCTTACCTGGCAACTTCAACATAACAATAATGACCTCATACAAGGCAAAAAACGAGCCTGTTCACGAGGCTAATATGTTTGAGTCCACTATGCTTTCTTTTTGCAGTGATGGTAAGCTTAATGGTATAGCCATATGGATGGAATATGACATTGATGAATGTAACACTATGTCATACGGTATCACCGAATCAGTCAAGCCAGGCTGCTGTCCGAAATGGAACATGTTACGACAACAAGGTAATGTTTTACATCACTGCTGATGAGTACTTTCCAGCTGTGGTTACTTTTTCCCTTTTCCAGACTGAAGTTTTGTCGTCGGTACCGGAGGCCGCCTAGTCAAAAGAGAGGTTTTTCTTCTGGCAGATATCTGAAATTAGCCCGCTGAGTCATTTACGTAACGTCTCCCTGGTCACCTCATGAGGAGACCTTTTGGTTGCACCCATGTACCCCGTTCACACAGTAACTCTAATCATCCTTTATTGTGATCCAAAACCGGTAGGGGTAAATGATAACCCACCACTCAGACCGGAGATCACACTAGGGACTTGTGATCCCAAATCTAGTATGCTATCCACAGGAAGGTATCGCTTTTGCCGCTGAAAGCCAGCTGAGTTTTTATTACTCTACTCGGGCACTTTGCAATCCTATTTAATGGACCTCCTAGGCCTGAGAGACTTGCTGGAGTGGTAGGAGCTAGAAATTATGTGAGGAACTCTTTTTTATAGTGGGCGATCAGCATGACTAGAACTTGAACCCACTGAAGATCTTTCGATCGTGAACCAACCATTGAGCTATCGCGCTATCCATGATCACACAACTGATCCAACGCTTGCTAAGCAGCAGTTTTTCCGGTAAATTGTCCCCTATGCACTCATAACTAATGGCTTATTTCAGGTGTTTATCTACCCCTGGTGAGCCCAGAAGTCACAGCAAACACATCCTGTGTCAAATATACAGTCAAGTATAACACTACCGAAGGAGACATGACATTTCAGTTCAGTGTTAGCTGATTCAACTACCATTAAACAAGTTGGTATGAAATAGCACTGCGAGAAGTGTTAAATTGCTGATTAATTCATAAGTTTTAAAACATTATTGTAATTTGAAGCCATAAATGGAATACATGTATACGTATAATGTGATTTGTATTTATCAAAATACATACATGTATATAGTGATGATGGAATGACATACATGTATATTTCTATTATGTGGATTCGGGACAAAGCTGACTGGTGCTATCCAACCTTCCTGTTTTGTTATTTTTCATAGCCAAACTTTGTTCGTTCTAAATGTGAGTTGTTTAAAAAAAATCTAATCCGGCTTAGAAGTTAGGTTAAACCCATGCACGCGGGAAATTTAATTGTATATAGGTCCCTGGCTAGGTCCCTAGCACATCGTTTTTAATAACTTCTTTCTTCGGAGGAATCTGTAATTGACCCTGCTCATGTCATATCCTCCAAAGAACATACAATGAAGGTGCAATACACAAATTGTCAAACTCGAACCAAATGGTTGTGAATGTCGAAATAGTACAAATGGCTTTATTGGTTAAAGGCTATGACTGATATTAAACCAAAAGGCC
>Ga0224511_10001978_pt1 | contig 13257 bp, 10 predicted proteins | sample SF_May12_sed_USG_2_FD_169988 | JGI IMG/M metagenome (GOLD analysis project Ga0224511, IMG submission 169988) | Sediment microbial communities from San Francisco Bay, California, United States - SF_May12_sed_USGS_8_1 | ecosystem: Environmental > Aquatic > Marine > Sediment | place: USA...
TAGTCTTGATTTTCTTGCTGTGCCACTAGCAAATCGACTATTTCTTCTTCAGTCATCCCTGTCTGACCTGCAGGCATCGTTGCGCTGAGATTTAGCATCAATATTGTTCCAACAATAATCATTGCAAGACCTCCTGCTAGTATTTTCTTATCGACTAGAACCATTGACAACACTAGTTACATTTTCTCCATATATTAGGTATTTTTTTGTTCTAGAATACTTTCAATATAATTAAAAATCTGTTTTCACGTTCAATTTTTCATTTAATGGTGAATTGTTTAATAAAATGGTATTCACAATATTTGTGATTTGAATTCTAAGTTTTTTAATATCCAGATACTAAATCCTGCCCTTACGTTCATCTATGTGGTTAACTTGAGTCTAAGATTTGTTAATTTTAAAATCATACGTGAAAAATAAAATAAGACATGGTGGAGAAATACTAAGACTAATTTCATAAAGAGAATTGAGTACATAGTGAAGATTGGGCTCATGATGTAATCTAGATTCTAAAGTTTTTGTTTGTCTAACCGTTTAAATTTCATAGAAAAAACAAACAAACGTTAAGAATCTCCAGAACATGTTATTGTATTAGTTTGACATGATCGTATCATGGTATATTCTAATGCATTGTATTTTGCATCCCACTTTGATAGATTAACTGACGAATTACTCTCTAGTTTTAGTGTAAAAGAAAAATCACAAAAAACAATCATAAAAAATAATACGAATCTAAATAATCTCAAAGATTGAACTATGCTTCTTTAACTTGCATGATTGAAGATTCTGCGTAACTATACGAAACCTTCTGGTGGTTTTTGAACAAAAACGTTACATACAAGTACATCTGTTTTTGAATCTCTATATTGGACATTACATGTCACAAACTTTCCTTTCAATGCACGCTCTAGATCTTCTTTTGTAGTTTCTCCATATTGTGGTTGCTCTGGATCGTCGACCTTTCCAATCATTATTTTTTCGGTTTTACCATATTCTTCTTGATTGTCTTTTCGTGTATGACTAACAAGTAATTCAAATACATTATTTGTTAGAATTCCAATCACTGCTCCCCCAATTCCATCTCCCATGTCTTCAAAATTTTTTTGTTCTATAATTACTTGGTGGCTATGCTTAGTTCGAAATCTGGAACCAATTCTTTCTCTTTTGCCATCTCAAAGAGTTTTCTAATTGACTCTTCACCTGGATCTCCCATGTTGACTGTCACATGATTGACATACATTTTGACAAACTTTTCAATCAAATCACGTGGCTTTCCTCTGGAATACTGCATTGCATATTCTATTGCGTCATCAAAATTCTCTAAACCAAACTCTATTGATGATTGTAGATATTTGTCAAACTTTGCAATTACTTCCATGCCTAGATCTGTTCTCATGACATTGATTCCAAGTGGAACTGGTAGGCCATCTGTTGTCTCATCCCACCATTTACCCACATCTAAAATTTTGATGTTGCCTTCTTGTTCATATGATAATTGAGTTTCATGAATTACAAGTCCTGCGTCAACCCTGCCAGACTTTACTGCTTCTGGGATGTCGCTAAAATTCATTTCAACATAATCAAATTTTCCAATCATCAATTGAAGCAGTAAAAACGCAGATGTCATTTTTCCCGGTATTGCTATTTTACATTTTTTTAGATCATCAACTGATTTTTGCTCTCTTGCTGTAACAATTGGACCGTATCCTATTCCAAAACTTCCGCCACTCCGCAATATTGTATACCCTGGAATATATGCACATGCATGAACTGAAACTGCAGTAACATCTAGTTCCGGATCTGTTGCTTTGCGATTTAATTTCTCAATATCTTCAATAATGTGATTTACTTTAAAGTCTGGAGATGGAACTTTGCCCGTGAACATCCCATAAAACATGAATGCATCATCTGAATCAGGCGTGTGTCCTACAGAAATTTCCATGATTGTTTCCTAAATTCTCGTAATAAATATCAAAACCTATCTTGAATCGTTTTTCTAATATATGTCTGAAATAACTTCTTATTGTGAATTCGATTGAAGCATATGAAAGAGACATTGAATCTCAGATGAGTTTTTTAAAATCTTTTAAAAAACAAAAACCACTTTCTCCAAATCTTCAAAAAAGTATTTTTTTTACCGGTAGCGGTGACTCACTTGTATCTGCAATGCTGGCAGAATCATTTTCCAATGGAATTGTAAAAGCAATGGATCCATTAGATTTGTATTCAAATAAACAACTAGTAAAATCCAAACATGTCTATTTTGTATCCATATCCGGAAATACAATCACTAACATCCGGGTTGCGGAGATTGCAAAAAAAGCAATCGCTATAACATCTAATCCAAACAGCAAACTGGCAAGGTCATCTGATGATACAATTATTCTCTCTCCAAACAGTAACGTATTCACTGCTGGAAGCATATCATTCTTAGAAAGCGCTCTAACATGTATTTCTTTGGTCAAAAAAATAGTGATTCCAAAAAATGATACGTTATTTTTTAAAGCAAAATCTGATGCAAAAAAAGCAAAAACCTCAAAAAGATTGTTTATTTTGGGAAATCTGTATACTTATCCATTAGCGATGTATTGCGCTGCAAAATTCTATGAACTTTTAGGCTATGATGCACATTATTGCAGAATAGAGCAATTTTCCCACATGGAATTATTTTCCACCAAAAAAGGTGATACTGTAATAATTTTTGAGGAAGAAAACTTTCACAATAAACAACTTGTAAAAAATCTCAAAAAAATTGGCATAAATGTAATTCATCCTGATACGCCATCTGAAAAAATATCTCAAATAATTTACCTTACATTTTTCTCTCAACTACTTTCTCTAAACGAGGCAAAAAAGAAAAAGAAGGAAGACTGTCATTTTGTTACGGCCGATAAGATTCGAAATGTTTCAAACCAGATGATCTATTGATCTTTTACAAGGCTAAGATTTAATACCTGAATGCTAGGGTCTGCGAATATGGTAAAATTCAAGTCGACAGGCGAGGTTCTGAAAATTATCAAGAACAAAGACCAAATCCGTAACTTTGGTGTCATTGCTCATGTTGACCATGGAAAAACTACAATGAGTGACAGTCTTTTGGCAAACTCTGGAATTATTGCGCCTTCTGCTGCTGGAAAGGCTTTGGCAATGGACTTTGACAAAGAAGAACAAGCAAGAGGAATTACAATTTACCAAGCAAATGTTACTTTACACTTTACAAAAAATGACAAGGAATACGTCATTAACATGATTGATACACCTGGACACGTAGACTTTAGTGGAAGGGTAATTCGAAGCCTCAGGGCAATTGATGGTGCAGTAGTAGTTTGTGATGCCGTAGAAGGCATTATGACCCAAACAGAAACTGTAACTAGAATGGCACTGGAGGAGCGTGTAAAACCCGTCTTGTTTATCAATAAAGTTGACAGGCTCATAAAAGAGCTAAGATTAACTCCTGAAAAAATGCAACAGCAACTAGCCGATGTTGTGTCTAACTTTAATCAATTAATTGACACCTATGCAGAACCTGAATACAAAGAAAAATGGAAAGTGTCAATTCAGGATGCCAGTGTGACATTTGGCTCTGCAAAGGACAGATGGGCAATTAACATTGATCTGATGAAAGAGCGAGGAATCTCATTTAAAGACGTAATTGATGCATATCAAAACGAAAAGGTCGATGATCTTGTAGAGAAGGCACCTCTAGCTGATGCAGTACTTGGAATGGTAGTAAAGCATCACCCAGCACCACACGAGGCAGTAAAATACAGAATTCCACAAATTTGGAAAGGTGATTTGGATTCAGATATTGGAAAGGCATTACTTGCATGCAGTGATGACGGTCCGACAATCATGATGATTGTAAATATGGTATTGGATCCAGCAGCTGGGCCTGTTGCAATTGGTAGGCTATTTTCTGGTAAAATAAAAGACGGACAGACAATTAACATTATTGATGCAAAAAGAGAGGGACGTGTACAATCAGTCAATTTTTTCATGGGAAACCAAAGGGAACAGGTAGGCGAACTCGGAGCTGGAAATATTCCTGCATTGCTTGGATTAACTGAAGCTAGAGCCGGAAACACATTATCTTCAGTTAAAGACATTCCGATGTTTGAGGGTGTTCACTATGTTTCAGAACCTGTCGTCCAAATAGCAATAGAGCCTAAACATCCCAAAGACTTGCCTAAACTCGTTGAAATTCTCAAACAACTAACCATTGAGGATCCAAATCTTATAGTAAAAATTGATGAAGAAAGCGGCGAAACAATTGTTGCCGGAATGGGTGTTTTACATCTTGATGTTGCAACTCATAGAATCCAAGATGCAAAATGTGAAATCATTACATCTGAGCCTTTGATTAACTATAGGGAAACAGTCAAGGCTGGTTGTGAACCTATCATGGCAAAATCTCCAAACAGACACAATAAAATTTTCATGAAAGTTGAACCTCTTGAACCTGAAATTGCTCACATGCTAAGAACTGGAGAAATCAGTGACATGAAAGACAAGAAAGTCGTTACAGAACTGCTAAAGAAAGCTGGATGGGATACTGATACAATTAAGAGGGTCATGAAATTTGACTCTCGTGGCAATGTTTTGATTAACGGCACAAAAGGTGTGCAGTTTGTACAAGAATCTACTGATTCTATTAATTCTGGATTTGAGGAAGTCATGAAAGAAGGACCACTTTGTAAAGAACAGATGAGGGATTGTAAGTTTATCTTCACTCATTTTGTACCTCATGAGGATACTGCACACAGAGGACTTTCTCAACTAGGCCCTGCTTCTAGAAGGGCATGTATGGGTGCATTGTTAACTGCAGGGACTGCTGTTTTAGAGCCAACTTTGGCTATCGAAGTTCGCGTACCTACTGATTTGGTTGGAAATGTGGCTACTGTTCTTTCTGGTAAAAGAGGCAAAGTTCTTGACATGTCTCAAAAAGGTGCTTCAAGTATCATCACAGGTGAGATTCCCGCTTCTGAGACATTTACGCTATCTGAAGAAATGAGAGGTCAAACAGCAGGACGGGCAACATGGAACACTTCCTTTAAGGAATGGACCGAAGTTCCAAAATCTATGCTAGGACCAGCAGTAGCTGAAATTAGAAAGAGAAAAGGATTGGCACCAGAACCACCAGGTGTTAACGAGTTTATCGACAAAGAGTAAAAATAGAATCCCCGATTTAGGCATGAATTTCTGACGTTTGTCATAAGGCTCTAAAAATCAACTACAATCATATCTTAATGACTGTCAAAAAAGCAATCAAAATGCTTGATTGGCGAACAGATAAGAAGATGTTATTTAGACAATCATGAAAATCTTTTATTTGAATAAGTTGTAGTTGTGTGATGCTAAAAAAACATACAAGAGAGGATAAAAATGACTAGAGCATATGTGGTGATGTCCTGTGATCTTGGATCAGAGATAAATGTTATTGAATCTCTAAAAAAAATAGATGGCGTTAAAGAAGTACATGGAATTCTGGGACTCTATGATCTAATTGCACATATAGAATTAGATTCAGAAAAAGAAATTCAAGAGACAGTAACAAGAATCATCAGAAGAATACCGAAAATCAAATCAACCATGACTATGACGCGCGCAGAATCCGAAGAATTATTTCTAAAATCAAAAACATCGGATAATGAGACCAATTCATATCAAGCATATCTGATGATACATTGTAACAAAGGTGACGAGTATCCAACATTAAAAAACCTATGCAACATACCTGAAGTTAAAGAAGCTGATGTGGTCTTTGGTTTGTATGATGTCATATGTAAGTTAGAATCCTCTGATGAAAAATCATTACAAGATGTTATTCTCAAGAAGGTCAGGATCATGCCCATGATAACAACATGTATGACACTTAATGTAGTCGATTGATCTTCAAAAATATTTTTAATTTCCTTTTTGTTTGATTGAGATCCCGTAACCTGAAAGTGGTTTGACGTTATAGTGATTTTGTTTTCCTTTCAGAGTCATTTTTCTTTGAATGTATTTTCAGTTTTTTCTCCAAAGATGCAGTATAGATACTGTATCCATCCAAAGTATCATTTGATTTGGAAATCGCTCCTAACATTTGTTTGATTAGAATTACTACTCTATTTGATTTTTCAAGTGAATTACTGTTTGTATCTGTGGCTTTACATTCTTTCTCAAATAGATTCCATGCTTCTTTTAGTTCTAATATATTGTGCTCTAGATTCTCTCTGAATTTTTCTAATTTTATCATTGATACAAAAATTCCATCCAAAGATCTAAAACTTTACGACAAGCGTCATAAATCCACGCCTAATTTGGGGATTTCTATTTTTACTCTTTATCAAAAGAGGTAATATTAGAGCAAAAATGGCATCGATTCTTGCAGTTAATACTAGACTCAAAAGTAAATGGACGGACTGTCACCATAAATGAAATTCAACGGTTAAAACGTAATCAAGAAGGAATCAATGAAGCTGGTTTTGGCATACATTCTTCTGTATTACTATCTGAAATAAATTTGCCACAAGAGAGACACTTTCCAGAAAAACTTGTCATCATTGAAGATTATGGAAATTCAAAATGTAAATCCTCTAAAACAATTAGTTTGGAAAAAAATAATTGAATAATAATTCATGCAAAATAATGCGAGATATTTTTTTATCCATGTATGATATTTGTTTTTTCTTAAACTCATAGTATATGTTATATTTACCCTGTTCGAAACTTGTACCAATGACATTGAAAAGACATAACTTGATGGCGATAATGACGATAATTCTAACTATTAGTCTAGCTGCATTGTTTGTCTCTCCAGCAGTGGTTGCAGCAGACAATGACGATGACGATAAAAACAAAGACGCAAAGAAAAACAGTGGAAAAACCCATCTTGTAGAGATGAAGGCAACTGCTCTTCCAAACGGCAGCTAGCATTCAAATAATGAGCCACATAATCGGTTCAAATGATGTGACTGAGCAAAGGTATGGTGCAAATCCAACTCCTTCAATTCCTGGACCAGTAATTATCATGGATGAAGGTGATAAAGTAGAACTTACATTACATAATGATCTTGGTGAAGGATGTGTTAGCGTACACACTCATGGAGTTCATTATCCAATTGAAAGTGACGGAACACTTGCACAAACCAATGGAGTAGTTGATTCTTGCGCTACTGTAAATGAACCTTATACTTATGAATGGAATGCAGTAAAGGGGACAGCTGGAACATGGCCATACCATGACCACACCTTTGGCAGCGCATTAGGTTCAGAGGATAAAGGATTGTTTGGCGCAATTATTGTAAATGATAAAAAAACTTCTGCACTAATTGACGGTAAGATAAAGAATATCAAAACCAATCAACTAGACAAAGAATTTGTCCTGTACATGGTTGAGACTACCTTCTGGGGAGTTGAAATTGATCATAACAACGGTGGATTACAAACTCCATTATGGACAAATCCAACACTAGTTGCCGAAGCAGGCGAAATTGACAGATTCCATATAATTGGATTAGGTACTGCATTTCATACATGGCACATGCATGCACACAGATGGCTTGAAGACGGTACAACCAATGTAATTGATACTAAAACCATCGGACCTTTAACCAGGCATGTATTCACAATACAAGCTGGTGAAGGTGTAGGCAATGGTGATTGGATGTATCACTGCCATGTGTTTGCACACATGCAAGCCGGAATGACAGGAATTTATCGAGTAACTGATGAAGGTGGTCCATCAATTCCAGGCCCATCTCCACTTGGAGATGATTCAGGTAACAAGTTGATCAACTTTGAGATAGTTGATGAACCAGGGCCTTGGTTTAAGAATCTGGCACCAATTCCTGGCACTTCAGAATCCTTAGCAATTGCTAATACTGGAGATACTGTTCAATTTGACATGACAAATACTGCTACGGTTCACACCGTAACCAGCTTACTTTATCCAGTTGAGACTAGTGACGGACCAAATGCAACAAACATGCCTTTTGATCAAACTCAAGCATTTAAGGGAGGAGCCCAGGTAACACTTGAAGACCCAGGTCTTTACGTGTTTACTTGCAAAGTTCACCCATACATGTTTGCAGCCGTGATAGTTAATGATGAGGGTACTGATGGCCTGGATCTGGGTGAAAACATCAGGATAGTAAATGGAATTACTACTCCTACTGCCAGTCCACTGGCTGTTAGTTTACTCAAAACATTCTTTGTAGATACAGATCCCAACAACTGGCAAGACTATGATGCAGGAACTTGGAATGCCACATTCCCACCAGTAGATATTAGAGCCACAGGCGGCGCTGTAGTCAATCTTTCAGCACTTGATGTTGCAAATGTACCATTGATTGCTGCAGATCCTCCTAGAAATGGAATCGGTGAAGTGTGGATTAACACTCAGTTTGAAACATCTGATGGAAAAGCAAAATATGGTTCTGCTACCGCAGTTGATACTTCTACTTGGAAGGTGACAAAGAAAGTCTTCGGTGATGCAATTAACATGAATCATCCTCACAACATGTGGGCAAATACCGAAGGCAATATCATCTATCAAACCCAATGGTTTGATAGCAGATTATCAACTATCGATAGAGAAAACGCTCTAGTGTTAGATGACATTACAGTTGGCGACTCTCCATCTCATGTGATGACAAGACCTGTTGATGGAAACACAGCATACATTGCAATGAATGGTGAGAATCCAGACACATCTGTCGTAGAAGTCTCACTAAATCCTAATACTGGTTCTTTGACCAATGTTGGAACGCTTGACATTAGAGAACCACACCCACACGGTCACTGGATGAATAATGACATCATGGTTACTCCAAATGCATTTACTGGAACTTCTTCAATCTATGAATTTGATACTGGAGACACAACTGTAATACCACATACTGATCTTCTTGCTGTAAGTGCTAACGCATTTACCGTACCAATAGCAACTGGAATGCATCCATCAGGCGAAAAGTACTATGTTGCAAATCTATTAGACCAGACTGTCACATGTGTTTCAACTGGCATAGCAGCATGCGTTGATGGCAATGATTTGGTAGATACCAAACCAATATTGCTAGTAACTGGAATACCAAACTTGTTTAATGCAGGTGAATTGGCTCCAAATCAAACAGGTGCTGCAGGTTTGTTACCAATTCAAACACCAGTTGATCCTACAGGAAAATATGTAGTCACTGCAACCTTACTACCATCAATTACAATCATCGATACTGAAACCGATGAGATGATATTGAGTTTAGCATGTGATGCTGGCTGTCATGGTGTCAATTTTGGTGCTAATGTAGATGGCGGTTACAACGCATATGTTTCAAGCAAATTCTCAAATGCATTAATTGTGTTTGATCCAGAAGATGCAGTAGCAGCAGATACAGACGGCAATGGCATCTTAGATTCCACCGAATCTGCTGGAGTTGTAGGAAGAGTAATACTTTCTGAACAAAACGCATCTGAAAATCCAATATTTGACGGAACACCAAATGGCAGTCATGGAATGGGCGGACAAGGAGTACTTGCTATTCCAAACCCATATGACGGCTGGATTGAAGCAACTGTCGCATCAAGTAATCTCTCTGTTGAAGTACAAGGTTGGGTAGACCAACTTTCTGCAGATCAGAAAAATCCACATCCATAGAAATCAAGAATTTCAAATTCTCCTTTTTCTTTTTTGTAACTTGTCAATATTGCAGGATTAACAGTCCATTCTTGTTTTGGGCTCAACTGTCTTCCATATTTCATAGGATTCCAGCAATCCCTTGATCGCATGAAAGTATTGCGAAGACCTGTAGTCTTTCATCTTTAAGACCTTGTTTAACTCTCTTTTGCGCAAGGCCGCCTCTACTTCTCTTCGGTGTTTGCTGCAATACAATCCTGACTCTTGGCAGTTTGGACAATGCAGGTATTTGGAATAATCCATGTATCAGCTGGAAAATCAAGTGGTTATAGACATTTCTGATAAATCATGTACCACATATTTTATTACGTGGCATATCGTGGTTAAGAAATTTAGCAATATTTCATAGATGATAAGGATAGTCGATTAGACTTTTAGAAAATTTTGGAACATTTTACCGAGTGGATATCAAAAAAATACTGAAAACACTGAACAAATCACTGAAAAAAGATAATTCCTAATCGGCGAAAATCCCACGATCATGACATTCAAAACACTCAACAGTTTCATGTTACAAGTGATTTTTTGATCTTTTTGTTGTTGTACTACCGTGTCCGATTCCTATCTGAAACTGAATAATCTTTCAGATATAAAGAACAAGATAAACTCGATAAGACTTGATGAGCATACAGATGGTTTTATCAATATTTTAAGATGAAAAGTAAAAGCCGCAAATTTCAAATGACGGCATACGCCAACCGGAGAGGGAATCAGAAGAATTAATTTAATTCTTCTAAATTTCATTTCCAAAGACTTAAACTAAAACAAAAGGATTTAATCCACATCAACATCATACTCAGACAGGTCGATTTCAATGTCCTTAGTACAGATTTCAATGGGGTTATCAATTTTCATAAATGGAATTTCAATTATTAAAATCTGAATTGTACCAGAAATAATTCCAAGGCAAATACGCAATTCTTTTTCTTTTTTTGAAAAAATCTCTAGATCCTTTATCGTACAACTAGAATTTGTCTCAAAAACAATTCTGCCTGCCTTGTTTCTAACTTTGTTAACGCTTATCATAAATTCGACATAAGACCTGATTGGTTTAAGCTGAAAATTTATGTCAAATTTTACGTTTTGTTTTTTATCTTTGGAGTTTATTTTGATGTTGTCCACACAAAGACTGACATACTGTTGTGGCAGATATTTCATAGTTTCATTAACAATTTTTTCCAGTATTTTTTCTAGAATGTCGTCATCCTGTTCTATTTTTTTTGTACCATGATGTTAGTTCATGTATTCCTTCAAGATGTTCAAGTTGAGATGTAGAATCAAAAATAGACTCGGTAAACAAAGATTCAAAACTATCTCTCACTTTTAGGGAGATTTTGTTTAATGTATTCTGGTGTTCATCTTGCACTTTGTTGCATCCCCATCACTTTTCTATACCCCCTCGGACTTCAATCTCAACATTTGTATGATCTCCCTCATCTTTTGCATCATCATTATGACCACGAGTTTTTGGATCTGTTTTAGAACGAGAAGAATATTTTTTACAGGATTTGTAATAGTATGATAAAACGGCTATCACAACGATGGAAAATATAGCAATGCCAACATAATACGAATCGTACGTAGGTTTTTCTTGGATCTTTTCAATTGATTGAATTCCATCAGATGAGAGTAGGTTACTTACATCGTTTCTAGAAGGGATGATTGAATCTTTTGACGGATCCTGTCTTTGGTCTTTTGGAATTATGATTGGAGGTAATTCTGTAATGTCAATTCCCAACTTAATCAGACAATCCTGTGATCTTTTCCAATCCTGACCTGCTCTTTCCTCTTTGATTGCAGATTCAAAATACGATTGTGTAGCTTTGTGACCCTCAGTCAAAAATATTTCGTCTATGATATTTTGAAATGTGTCAGTATAGGATTCGTAATAACTGAATTCGATATCAATTTCTCTAGAACAAATCCACTGACCTTGATTATCAAACATCCCGTAAGCATACCCACTACCAGATAATGTAATTATAAACAACAGCGCAAGAAAAATTTTGCATGAATTATCCTTGTTCATTTTACTGATTATGTTCTTAAAATAGATTAAATTTTTGGTTGTAATAAGATGGTAGCAACAATACTTCAATTGAGACATATCCTTTGCTCGAAAGAACTATCTTCTCATAGGCCATATTTGTGATAAACAATCTTCTTTGTCTTGATCAGAAAAAGGACCAGGGACTATATTGATAAAGAGTAAAAATGATTATGTTTTATTATAATTATTGAATTTCAATTGTGTTTTTCCGTCTTGTAATTTCAAACGTAATGATATTGAAGAAAAAGAATTCTTAAAACATTTGAATGAGGAACATCATAATGAAATGTTAGATATCTCAAAAAAAGAAAATATGTCTGTCAAATCAGTAGAGATGATAACCGTGTCTAACTCGACAGTATTCATTAACACTGATTAATCTCATACTGATCGTATCTAATTTTTGTAATAATGAAATAGATGAGTTTAGAATTTGATTACCTGCCTGTAACATAAGCGATATACAACACTGATGAAACAATAACTGAAATTCCGATAATTGTTACTAGTTCTTTTTTTGAAAAAACATTTGTTCTAAAACTCATAAATTTTTTAAAAGAATTATGAACTTAAGCATTTTGTGGTTGAATATGACCACTTAAATTCTCTTACCATCCGCATAACTGAAATAGCAGATGCAATAAGAATTAATAAAACAACATTTCTAAATGCTAGAATATTAACGGAATTAATTATTAATATGTCCGCTACATAATCATGGGTTGGTTTATGATCAACAAAATATATCTAGGAACACATATGTTGAAAAATTAAAAAACTTAATCATAGAAAACGTTCAACAGTAATCTCTATGTTGTAGTTAAACTAACAATTTTTTCATAGAAATTTTTGTCTTGTATATGATCACAAAGTGAAGTATTGACAATTTGTTTGGAATATGTTGCAACAAGTCTTGATTTTTAATAGATGATAATCTTGAATGAGATTGATAATTGATTCATGTTTAATGTACAATGAAACAATATGATCTTGGACGAAAGTGTTATACTATCAGTGGAATTAATTTTTGATGTATAATGGATAAAAAAGATATTTTAGTTTTAACTGGAATTATAGTGGGAACAAGCGTTCCTGTAGTTTTGATGGCTCTAGTTTCAAATGGGTTCATCGATAACCCTGTCCCCTAACTCAATTTTCAAAACAGAAGATACTTCCGTTGAATTAACAAAAGTCCATATACAAATTCAAAAAATTACTGATAGTGGATCATAACCTATGGGACAACATGGCATCTGATTATGATAAGAGTGTGGAAGATAACCAAGATCCGGTAATTACGAGGTATTTGGATAGGGAGATGGGGATTCTTTCTGATCTTTGTGAGAATGTTTGCAAATTTAACGAAAGCTGCTCAATCATTGATATGGGTGCAGGCACTGGTCGGGTGATATTTTCTCTTGATGAAAAACTACAAAATAACTCCGTTCAGTTTTATGGTGTTGAAATATCAGATTCTATGATAGAACATGCAAATCAAAAAAAACAGAATCATAAAGGAAATTCAAACATCCAA
>Ga0224511_10001979_pt1 | contig 13251 bp, 6 predicted proteins | sample SF_May12_sed_USG_2_FD_169988 | JGI IMG/M metagenome (GOLD analysis project Ga0224511, IMG submission 169988) | Sediment microbial communities from San Francisco Bay, California, United States - SF_May12_sed_USGS_8_1 | ecosystem: Environmental > Aquatic > Marine > Sediment | place: USA...
ATCAACAAAAAACTCTTGAAGTGTTGCTGGTCAAACTTTAAGACTAGTAGGAGAACATATAACGTTAACTAAAAAAATGTTTTTGAGTGGATTTGCTTCCATAAAAAAATTGATTTTTGTTTAGGCCAATTGTCCAGGTTACGTGAGAATGCGTGCAAACTATAATACAAATAAGAAATTCAGAACGGCATATTATATAATTATAAATTAACGAACCAATGTAATTCGTGATGTTAATCGCAATAAAATAAAACACAAAAATAAACTCAAACGGCAAATGACAAAATTGTTCTTACTTACATACCAACATAAACAATTTAATTTGTAATATAAATTTCCAATATTTTAAATAAATTCACCTTGTACGGAAATCCATCATTTTCCGGATTAATTCTTTGTCGTGTTTTCTCCATATTGATACAATCGCCCTTTGTGAAAACTTTGTCTACAATAGCTAGTGAAAATACGGGTTGGTTGTGGGTCAAACCTCTTAATCAGGCCTCCTACCAGATTACCCGGTATAAATACATGTATCAACAGTTGCACAGGTATTGCAACACTTGATAATGATAACTTAAATATTGGCAAGCCTTACGTATAGGTTTAATATAGGTCATACGTTTGGATTGCATGCAACTTGAATAAAAGCAAGTGATAGCGAGATACAATACAATGTGTTTACAAACTAGCGTATGAGGCTTATTATCGTTGTAGTATTATACAAACTATGTCGAAAAGTGTACCCAAGGTAAACAGTTCCTGGCGTAACGAAAACTCTTCGTTAAGTCATTCACTACCTGTGGTATATTGCGGTAAAACCCCACACAAAGTTTTTGTGCGAGTGCCTACGCAGTAGAATTAAGGATAGTTTAACAGTTTATTAAAGTCTCATTAATGCATCATTATAATACACAGATTAACAGCATAATATATGCATGATCATTCTAATGAGAAATATAACATAGGTGTGTGTCCGCAATTCAATACTATGGAGCGCCTAATCTGTCTTATAGTTTATTTTTTCGTTCGTTGTTCTCAAATGTCATGTTGTTTTGCACAAAAGAGAAGTCGTCATGTACAAAAAGCAGGTCGTTAAGTACATTTAAAAGGTTGTAATTGTCGAAATGCAAGTCCTCATGTACATTTTGGGGTTGCCATGCTTGAAATATATATCGTTATTGACAAAAGGCAAGTGGTTTGGTACATTTTACAGATCGTTGTGGTCAAACTATAAGTGGTTGTGGACAAAAAGCAAATTGTTTTGTACAATTTACAAGTCGTTATGCTTGAAAAGTATGTTGTTATGTGCAAAAGACAAACCGTTGAGTATGGCTTACAGGTCGTTGTGCTCAAATTATAGGTTGTTGTGGACTAAATGCAAGTTATTGTGTACAGTTTATAAGTCGTTTTACTTGAATATTATGTTACAGTTGATAACAACGACTTAAAACGTAGATATAACGAACCGAAAAATTGAGGGCAACGAAAAGTTACTTATACACCACGATATGATTTTGTGTGTAACGACTTGCACTTTGAGTAAAATGACTACAGAGTATTTATTAACCTAACGTTTGACCACAGCGACCAATACTTGAGCATAACAATACGTAGATTGAATTTGATCATAACGATCCTGGGATGACACATAACAACATAATTTTTGCTTTTAACAACATTAAATTTTAAATAATATCCCCTAAATGTACAACGACAAGCTTTTTCCAATAACGAATTGCAATATGAATATAGCAACTTGTAATCTATAACGAACGACATGAAATTCGTCGGTAACGACTTTTGTTTGCGCATTAAGATCTATAAATTGCACATCACAACTTGTCCATAACGCCTAACAATTTAAGCATTACAATCTTTGTTATGTACATAAAGAGTTACAATTCGACCAGAACGACCTATTCAAGTGTTCATAACGACCTATATAGTGAACACGGCGAAATGCCTTTTGTACACAACGACTTACTTTTGTCCATACAGACTTGAATTTTGAGAACAACAAACTAAAAACTTTAAATATAAGGCAGACGAGGCGTTCCATAAATACATTTTATTCATACTGGCGGATGACAGAACGCACTGTTCCGGAATTCAACTTATTTTATCACCCTTCTTATTCATTCTGTGTGTTCTTGTGATACGCGTATCACAAACATGACATATGCTTTCTTTAATTATGACAAGTTCCTTATGATGAGTACATTATGACGTTAATCTTGCACACAATTTATACATTGGTTTAAAAGTGACGAAGTCCGTTTGAATGTAAAGGCACCTCCATGTTAATTATTTAATATAAAAAGACGGTTTTCTAAGTATCATACACTTGTCTATTCAAAACATGTGTTAATATTATAATAGTTGTTATTCGGAAATCGGTATTTAATGAACAGACCCAGCTTATCGTGGGGGACTAACAAAGTTGGCCTATTTTTTTCTATTGAAAAGCACATACCGTATCACTAATTAGACGCCGTATAAACATTTTATTGGTCGAATGTGACCTACATAACGTTAGATCTTTGTTTGTCCCTCTCGCAAAGCTGGGTTTTCCAATCAATGCAAAGTTCCACAGTTTTTTAATCTCCGCCCACATTTGCTAAAATCCATTGTTCATGTGATAAGGTTTATCACAAACAGAAAGTACGCTCTCTATTGTATTTACTAGGTCAGTTTGTCACTTGACAATTTATTTCTTATCCATTTGATTAAAATTGACCATGTACTGTTACAAATGATCATGATGTACAGTTGTGGAACTGTCCATTGCGAGTTCCGAATAAAGTATGTTGAGAAAGTTTTACCTTCCATTTATTGTGTTTTAGTACCTGTCATGAAGACATGAGTGGTGCCAACCTTGCAAAATTTTCCAGGTCTTGACTTCATAGGTTGATGTTGCCATGGCAAAGTCTATGTTCTTTAGTTGATTGACTGATATAAGAAAACCATATGTGTTTAATTGTTATTTAGGTTCGACTGATATAACATGTGTTAGAACATTATGTATAATGATACTTATATTGTAAAAGACGATGCTGTTGATGGGGGTGGAATTCGTGGTTAAATATTGATTCTATTCAACTGACTGGTTTGCCAGAATGCGTCTGCAAGTTATTAACATAACATTTCTAAAATATAAGCCTATGAGTATCATCAATACAATGTTATACAGAACATTCGAAGACGTTAAGAGAGAAGCTGCCATTCATAGTCGAGATGGTGGCGACTAGGTCTATGACGATACGGTCCTTGCCGATACGGTACGTATTCGATACGGACCTTGCAGATACTATACGTATTCGATACGGACCTTGCCGATACGATACGTATTCGATACGGACCTAGTCGATACTAGACGTATTCGATATGATACATACGTATATAACTTAAGGTTTCAAAATCAAGAATTTTGGATTTTAACAACAACCTGTTTGGTGTTGATCTGTTCAGTGAATCCAACAAATACTGGCGCTAAAGCGAACTGATTAACTGTGTAGTGTGTACCATATTTTCACAAAGAATTAGTTCAACATAATTAGGATCAAACTCAAAATGCTTAAGTCTTTTTCTTAATTGTATGAAAGTCTGAAATTACATGTATATTGCCAGAGTATTCAATTACAATTGTTTTCTTTCTGCGGCTGTCACCATCATCTGTATTGGTACTGCATGACGACCGTATCGATACGTATCGGTTGATTTATGTATCGATAGTGTACCGATAGTGACTGTATCGACCCGAACCTAACTGACGACATTTCTAATTGGTGCAAAGTAAATGGTAAGGAACGGCCAGTCTCCCTGACATTGTGTACATGGCCAGGTAATAAAACAACACAAACATAGGATGCAAAGACTTTTATTGGAAAGTCAAAACGAAGTCGCAAAAGAATAAACCAACACATAGCAACACACAAAGTTGGTAGCTCTAAATCATATACTTTGTTTTATTATTACACGTTGATAAGATGTTAGTCAAAATAAAACTTGAATTTAAATAAGAAAAATATTTCAAACCCCATCAAGTTTATAAAACCATTGCTGAATCGAAGACATTTCTTTTTGTGGTCTACATTTACTGCTCTTATGTCATAAAGGTCTTCTACCAACTCGGTAAAGTGTCTATCTTTGGAATAGAGAAATTATCTACTACACAATGTAGAGAATTGAAAAAGGTATAAACTATAAAGTGAATTTAATGTGCAATTCGTTGTCCATAATTCGGTCGAAGTAGTGTCTCCCTTGTTTAAAATCATCGGTATCGTCCTCATTTGCGGTTCTGAAAAATAGGCATTTTATTTATGCAACTGTTGTCATACGAATACCACTTCTACCACTGCAACAACAACAACAACAACAACAACAACAATCACAACAACAACCACAATTACAACAACAACAACCACAACAAAGGAATTTTGCTTAGTAAAATGATCGCATTGGCATAACATAATCAGTGTAAAATCGGCGTTAACTTATATATTTGGAAAAGAGAAAGTACCCGGAAAGCATAGCCTACTTCGAGAAAAAAGCAGTCTTTGTTACAACTGCATGCATAATGTAGTGCTGGACGTTATTTACAGCCGACACACTTACTCGCTAAACACTAGCAAAACAAACCGTGTAATACTATGTAACTTTAATATTGTTATACCAGTTTCAGAAGTCTTAACAGCCTCGCCAGTTTCTGCACAGTGCGAGCCTCTTCTTCACTATCTTCATCATCTCCATGTAGTGCATAATCGATTTCTTCAGCGAGAGCGTCCATGTCGTTTTCGAGCTGCTGCACTATGGCCGGGTCGTCGTAGCGGGCAAACTCGGCTTTGCAGTCATCTGGTTTCTCCATAAGCGCTTCAACTATAGCATTTGAGAGTGTTAAAAATGTTCTACACACAAACAAACGAATACGAATGTTTAAATAATAGTGTAAACACTGTGGTTGATGTGTTTGATACTCGAAGTTTCTTGCAAAACATAATTTAGATACAGTGTATTATCCTAACCTCTGTAAGAGTGGGGTTAGTTTACCTGAGCAAAAAGACTGAAACGTGTGTTGAAATATGTATTTATTATTCATGTTTAGGAGTTCAAATTACAATATGTTTGTTTTCAGAAACTCGGCATCGCACCCATCTTCTCCACTAGCTCCATACCAAACATGTACAACTGTAGCAATTGAGTTGTAAGGTTCAAATGCGAAACGTTTCTTGCAGAGAAAACTTTACATCGGAAACGGAATTTGTTAAGAAGAAAAGTGACTCGAAAATGTGTTTAAATGTGTATTGATTATACGTATATGGGAGTGAGACTTTATGATACAGTGCGTCTGTTTACTTGTCTGTCTTTCGGACGGTCTGTCGGTTTGTTTGCCTGCCGGTCCACTGTATGTTTGTATATCTGTGTTTGTCCTTTTTGTAGTTTTGGGATTTCATAAGTCAGTGTTAAAGAAGATCTGACTTACCTTCAGCAAAGCTTGGGTCGCCCAAATGACCCACGATGGAACGGACGCCTGAAACATGTTAATAAAGATTGTTGTAGGCATTATGCGCGCTCAGCTTTGAACATAATCCACAGTAAAGTCGGTTAATCCAATGAAAATTACACTGCTACCCAATTAACATGGCAAAATATCAGTTTACTAATTGGCAAACATCTTTTACTTCATTCACTGCCATTATCTCCTAACTTTAAGGGTATAGATAAAATCGAACATCTTAACACAACCTCTTACCCAAATAAAATTACTAAAAAGAGACATCAACTGGTTCGTTCAAGTAAAATTGCTCCCCTGTATCAATGATTTACACAGGACACGTTGGTATGTCATGTGTGGCGGGCGCTCCAGTAATTTGCGCTATGGGTCACTAACATATACTAGCTGTGATCATCTTAATGGGTTGTTTTTAGTTACAGTAAGTGTTGTGGGAGAGCACAGGCCGTTTTTATATAACCTAAGTCAGTTTTGAACACTCATTCAACAAAAATATAAACTGAAGAAATGTGCAAAGAAAAATGTTGCGAACAATGTAGACAGGGTCAGGTTTAAGGGCACCATGACAGAATGGCCCTGAATATAACAACACTTAAAAGAACATGAAACACGCAAAACAACAAGACGTAACATGCTTTAAGAAAGAAAACTTTTAAAAAAACTTTCTATTTTTAATTATTATTTATTAAATTATTCAATAAATGTTGAGTAAAACCTACAGTGTAAAGCTGCTATGTGATCATGAAGGAAATCCTTGACGCGTTCTTTCAATTCATGGTTCTCCCCCAATGCATGGAATCCCTGAAACATTTCACAAACAATTATGACAGTTGTACAATAAATAATGAGGTTGAAGCTTAACGTTAAAGCAACATGTTACAATAATCTGAGAAAAAGCACCAAGTCAACTAAATTGATCAGGATGTCCAAGAAAGCCAAAGTTCAATTTAAAGTTTCGTGCGTAAAAAGGGATGATTTGAGACACTATGAAGTATATCACCTATGAAAAGTTCATGAACCTTTAGGCTGATGTGTGCATTTATTTTTTGGTAAAAATATATAGAACTTTCTTTTATTTATTTCTATTGACTACTTGTATTTATTTGCTTTTGGCATATACTATCTACGTGTATAAAGAAATGTCACTGTTTAGTTGAATTCGATCACTATTTCGTTGACATTCTAATCTAAGTTGCGTTGTCTAACGCAGTAAATTGTTCTAAAACACAACTGGTCATATTATCCCGTTTTTTTACTACACATTTATGTAAATACCTCGATAAGCTCGTGATGCACGTGGAACACTGGAACACATAGCTCCCTACACTCTGAAAAAGAAGAAAGTCAACGACCATTTTTTGCTGGCTGTCGATAAGTAAATTGTAGAAGTCGTCTTACCAAGCACCAAAGGATTGCTTTCAAGATACCTGTTCGTTGAGAAGGGAGGGCTGATAGTTTTGGAATCAAAAGTAATTGCTTAACTAGGCAAAGATAAGAAACTATTAGCCAGATTTATGTATTTCACCTACACATGGAGATCTCAGTAATTTTGTTTTCATTTGTTTCTAAGAAAAGAAAACACAACATATTCTCTAAACTTCTAGATTGCCTTTGCTTTGAACTAGAGAATATTAAACTCTTCTTGATACTGAATACCACAAAGGTAACAAGGTAAACGGCAGTTTGCATACATAATTATTCAGAATTTTACAATGGTTCTACTTAGATTAAATCATCCCCCCTTCCCTTAAGAAAGGTAATAAAATACATGGAAAACCATTTAGTTCAAAGTTTAGTGTTTTGTAAAATATCCATGTTTAAGCCAATTGTGGTAGAACATATCCCTTACCAATGATAGTTTTACTTACCTGCATGAGCAGTCTGGTTGCAGGGGCCCCCACATGTTTCCGCGTGGCAGGTGGCGTTGCACGTGTCAAACGCCCACATAACTGAAGCATAATATGTGAAATATCTATGGTTAGATATATAACAATTAATGTGTACATTACTCATATTGCAAAAGACATAAATTAGTACTTGTAAATATAACAATAACAATAATAATTATTATGGGTAGTTATATAAAATTATATAATTATAGTTTAAAATGTCTGTTTCACAGTACCAGCTCTATATAAATGTAAAAATAATATATTATATACATATTATGTATAATACACTGTGACATCGTTTAGTTTCATGGCACTACATTGTGTGGTATACGACTAAGGACATGTTTGTGGACTCTTGAATTCGTGGATTTCGAATTACATGTATACGAAAGATTACTGAAGTGAAGAAATATTTCATTGGGATCTTTAATTCGTGGATTGTCCTTCGCACAAACTACACGAAATAAAATGTCCAACGAAACAACACGATTTCACAGTAATTATTAAAGTAGTAAACGATGATTGCTTACACGAATCAAGCGGTCCTGTTCCCTCGGTGCTAGAACTGGGGCTCGGACTGGGGCTCGGACTGGGGCCTGAAATACACACACAACTAAAGCATTATCAGTAACAAAAAGTGATCAACACATGTTGAGGGATAAACTGATTAAAAAGGAAAAATGTGAAAGGCACACGAACACACACGCCATCACCCAAATTTTACGAGTATAAGAATGTTTAGTGAAAGTAATACTAGTATTTTTCCAACCTGCCTAACGAAACTAACATGCGTGATTATAGCAAATCAGAATAGGACAGCTATCTGTTAAGTGCTCTACTGCTTCACAGCGAATGCACGTTGCGTATTTTTTTAACGCAATAAGGTCGCATCTCAAATGATTTTTTCCGAATGACTTTTGCCTCTGATTTTGTGTTGTTTATGTAATGGTAGTGTGACCTCACTGCGATAAATTATTATCTCAATTGCGATCTTAAGTCCACGTCTGAGATCAGTGCGATACCACTGTGCCAGATAGCGTTGCCACTGTGTTAACAATGCTGCGACTACAATGCGGTTTGCTCAGTACTCTGTTGAGTTCTTTATCGCAGTTGGTCGCTATGAGAACGCAGTCTTCCTGTGTTAGTGTTTTAACTTGCAGCATTAGGTGCAGGCAGTGATAATTTGTCGTTTCAAAACAATGGGATAAAAAAGTGTACATGTTAGAAAACAACGTTTTTTTTTTAAACAATGGGTTTTTAAAGCAATGTTTTTTGACACGACTTCACATGTGATTTATTTTGATTATAAAGCATATGCGTTTTATCAAAATAAAAAACTATTCATGTTTTACATAAAGTTTCTCTGAAACAACGCAAAGACAAACGCAAATACTCAAAAATGCATCAACATCCACAAAGTATTAATTTCCAACTTTTTTTAGTTGTCGAAAGTCATGCGTTTTTTCAGCGCACATATTTTGAAACTGTGCGTTTTTTCCCAGAAATGTGCGTGAAAAACGCAAAACGCAGACCAAAAATTATCTCTTACTGACAGTGTGACGTGATAATTTGATAAGTGCCTGTCAAAACTACGACGATGTCGGCGCGGATGCAAGGCGCTCTGAATATCTGTTGGCGTGCTGTTGGATCGCCGCAGTTATATGTAAAAATTCCGTCACGGCGCGCACAAATGTCGCTTCAAGCGACCTGTGGCGTTTGACTGACAAACTTCCATCCAACAAACGAACAAGGTCACGAGTGCACGAACATCACATATACACGCGCGCACACCCGTAAACACACATGCACTCGTGCGCTCTATCAACCTAACAACACCGAACGCAGATGCAAAAAAAAGAGAGCAAACGAGCAAATGAAAATATCAAAATAACACAAATGCATGCATTAAAATAATAAAGCGTGTGTGTACCTGGACCCTGCCTCTTCAAGAAGCGGCTCTCCACACTGAGAACGGCCGCCGCCACCACAAACAACGCAATGATACCCTTCATGTCTAGGATGAATATTCCGCAATTATTTCGCCACAAGAGAAAACTACAAGTGCGAAGTTTAGCTCCCGGACAAGCTGATTTATACACTCGTTGAATTGTTTGTTTATTGTGTTGCGATGGAAGTTTGAGGTCCTAATTTCAGAAACGTGATTTTTTGTGAATAGAAAAGTTCTTTTCTATGTATGACAAATAATGAGGTACTTATATGAAATTCAACCCAGAGCCTCCAGCTGCTTGCTATTTTGCTATTTCGAAATTTAGAAAATTGTTGATCTGTCAGTCTATCCCAGATTAACAATAATTGAGTTTTTTCTCAATGATCTATGTACAAAGTGTTCCAAATCCGCAGACATCCGTATAGGCTTCTTATTTCAGATATTCAAATATAATTGTATTCACTTCACTTATATTATGTTCTCACCATAAGTATTCGGTAAATATAATGAGACCAACAATTAATTTTTTGAATTTGGGAGGTAAAGCTTTAGAGAACCACCTAATTAATATTACTTCTTTTTGTTCGGTGTATGGGTTTAAACCTATTTGATTTGTAAGTCTCTGACGGAACTGATGACACGAGTCAATAGAAAGATCGTGGTACCATTGAAAGACAAATATCTATAGAAGCGTCAAATTTCACCCATATCAAGATTTTGCTCCAATTTGTTATAATATTAAATTTTCTATTGACGTATATTCAACTCGTATTATACTCCTACAAAATTTTTTCATTGAATGTGTTTACCTAGTTTAAATAAAACGTTTCTATATATCATAATATAGTTATTCCTTTCCAATGATCTGTTACAGAAATCGTGCATTTTTAATTAAGATAATAAATGTGGGGTTTGAATAAGTTTATTTCTACGTCACATTATTACAAGTATTTTAACCGAAACAGTTTTTGCAGCAAGTGACGTAATAAATTGAAACAGTGTTTATTTGCTGAGTATGGTATCAACGTTATATTTTTTAAAGTCAAGATGTAGCTCATGGTTTATTAAAATCTGCACTTAGTTCATGGTTCGCGTAGGAGGTGGATTTTGAAAGAAGGACAAAAAAGCGATGAGGCATCAATTTTACACAAAAATAGTAATGTCGCATGTCTAGTACAATAGACGAAACAGATTTTGACACAAGATTTTCAACTGCCGTTTTTAATGCATTTCACAATTGTAAATATCACGGATTTCATTGTTAGCTTATTTTAATAGTAGTCATTAGTCTAACCTACACTCAAACAATTTTCCAACGCCCGGTTTTTCAATTTGACAGTGTAGGTTAATGCTATGGTCACAAATAAATCTGACATCGTACGATTTCAGCGATTTGCACATCACGCACTGCAATCTACTTTCATTGAACGTCTTTAAAATGAATTCTTTATATTTACAATTTTATAACACTTCAGAGATTTCTGACGTCACATGCGATTTTGAAGTTACGTCCCATACGTTAGCCAGTGTTGTCTAGCATGTATCAATCTTGGTTGTTTAGTATTAAAAATAAAAGGGTGAATTAAATAATAAAAAAATATAATAAAAATTATTATCAAATATTTGCATAATCACGTACACGTGAAGAAGGTCTTAAAAGCTCTAGTTTATCGCACATGAACGTAAAAAAACTCGAAACATGCTAATTTAAGCACGGTTTGCTAAACAAATTATTTTATTATTCATACTAGATAAATGCATAACACACAGTAATAAAAAGTATTTTTCCCGACAAAATCCGTTTCGGAAAGCGTTTGTTTTACATTGATGACGTCACTTCTCAACTCTACGTTTTCTATAACGCATTTTATTTTCGTTAATTAAAAATGTGCAAAGTAGTAGATGACAAAATTTATTATCGTAAACAGAAAAAATTAAGACAGCCATAATGCTAAATATTAATAAATTGTCATTTACACACCAATAAGAACTAACAGACCGGAAGTGCATTGAATCAGTACACCGATTTCGCGTAAATCTGACTCCACATGCACAGGTTTATGCGTATCGTATTTGATACCTGATGAAGTTGTTCAGAAATGCTGCTGAAATTGCTCATCCAAATTTAGCATAATAAATGCATTTCGTTGCGCTATTAATGTGCAAGTATTTATGAAGGCAACCGTTACCATGGTGTCATAAATAGTAAGAAAAAAAAGGTTTTTAACGCTGACCTACTGTTGGTGTTGAACATTGACCTCTATTCTGTGTAATTAAATACAAAAAATAATTTGCGATTATTGTAAATAATTTTCAATCGAAACTACGTTCATTTTTATGAATTTCAGGATATTGTGTTGTTATAAAAACAGTTTTTCTATGAAATTCAATATCGCATGTTTAAAAAAATTGTGAAATGCTTCCAAATGTTCTGATCTAGATTTTTTGAAAGAATTATATTAATCGAATACTATTTATAGAAGATACCGGCCGAGCTGTATATGGGGGCGTTAAAAGAAAGGTCAGTGTATTCACGATTCTAATTCATATCTACTGTACCTATTTACCCCCCCCCCCTACAGCGTATACACGCTTTCTTCAGCAATTCAGTCGTTAATCTTTTGTTAATGTCCCATTCCATTAATTATATCTAAGTTAAATTTAGAGCCCGTCAAATCCTGTGTCATTGTGTGAGAAAATTATATTTTTGTAACTTTATGTGCATTAAATTTTAAAAATGCATGTAACTTACAAAAAGGTAAATATACAAATATATTGAACTTATTTTTAAATACCAATCAGTTGATTCGGTTAAATAAAGGATAAGAGGATTTGGAATAAGATACCGATGCTTCATCCATTGCAATATGTTATTTAAGAAACACCTTTTACATATTCAAAGTTAATATTGATATAAATTATATCGAGATATTTTATATCATTTATATAATTTGTCATACAACTTAATTAATGTGAGTACTTATGTCTTTCACAATTGTAATGAATATTCTACTGTCCTCTGTGATTCCGGCTTTTCTTTAGAACTGAGTGTTTGGTAAGTGAACAGTAAACTGGTGAAGTCAACTTTTTCATTACTGCTTTTGCATAGATACTCTACATATGTACGTTGGTGAAATAATTACTCTTGACTAATTAATTTTAAAACCGAACCGTATTTATAAGCAGCTCTTATTGTAACAGCTCTTTATTCCACTTGTTTGATACTTATTTGTATGTGTATATATACTGTAATGTAATTTTAAGAAAAAGTCTCTCAATTGAATGAGCATGCATATTTCATGCTGTAAATATGTGTATTATAAATGATGCATGAATGAATGAGACTTTGAAAAACCATTTTAATGTCGCCTTTGATGACATGTATATATTTCCTACATATTTTGTAGTGAGGCTATGTCATGTGAGCATGCTATACTTTTTCCATATCAGCGTGCATGTCCTATTTGTAAGATTTCGCCTAATGCACATAACCCGCTAAGACTAAAATGTGGAAAGCCGGACTCTTAACACGACTTATGCAAAATGCGTTTAACTGTGTATACAATTTAAAAGTATTGGTTTTGACGGTGTTAACACACATTGATCTGTTGAAGCTAAGAACGTTAAATGTGCATGTGGCGAACGGCAACTGATTCTTACCTCTACACAATCCACGACCAGGCTCTGAGCATTTCTAAATGCTATATAAGTTAAATTGACTTAAAAGCAACTATTTAAAACCGACTTTATTTGTAGAAAACTAAGAATTAATTAGGAAGAAACCATAATTCATGTTTTGTATTTAATCCTAAATGGCGTTCATTTCGATGCAGTGACGGATCGAGGATTTGAACCTGGTGGGTGGACTTTGTCAACCGGGGGTGGGGGGGGGGGCAGGGGAA
>Ga0224511_10001980_pt1 | contig 13248 bp, 5 predicted proteins | sample SF_May12_sed_USG_2_FD_169988 | JGI IMG/M metagenome (GOLD analysis project Ga0224511, IMG submission 169988) | Sediment microbial communities from San Francisco Bay, California, United States - SF_May12_sed_USGS_8_1 | ecosystem: Environmental > Aquatic > Marine > Sediment | place: USA...
ATATTTTAAGTTACTTTTTTTAAATATGATAAATTAATATTTCTAATTATGATTATTTAATATTTTTAAAGGAAAGATACTATATTTTGAGAAGATAAGTCCAGAACAAAATATAATTAAAAAAAAAACTATCCGCCTGTATTTGGGCGAAAAACATTGCTGGTGGCAGTGATATAATGTACTGTCAAGGGAAGTAATCACTGTGGGGAGTTTGCTGCATGGGACCTGGTTAGTGCGCACCGGTCCTGACCCAGGAATTGTGGACATGTTTATATTTCTTAGAACGAATTATATAAAAAAAGTAAGATGTGTGGACCTATGAGTGCTTAGAACGTCCATTCAGACTGTCCAGTGGGTATAGTATTGTAGAGTTGTTTCCCTTTGACATTGTTGGATGACATTTGTGATATTTTTTACTTAACTTTGTATTGCCAAATATCACTACTGAGTACTGACTACATGAGGACACTGTGAGTTATAGTCAAAATAAAACTTTAATCAGATAATTTATTTATTGTATCTACTTTTTTGATGATCTGTTAGCACTGTATCATTTTTCAGACATCGGTTTCTTTTATTTAAAGATGCAATGCCTGTATCCTTTAGGTCAGAGTTGTTTACATCTTACATTTTATCCATTTTGAAGCAGTGAAACATACTCCCGTAAATGTGAGAAACTGCCAAATAAAGTAATCCATGCATGTAAAAATATTAGAGAAAAAATGAGTTTGTTCAAAATGTGTGGCCCGCAAATTCGGTTTTGTTTATTTATGTTTCGACCCATTGCGTCGAAACAGTTAAGTAGCTTGCCTTAATTCGTTACTATCAGTTGACTCCATGGTGCAGTGGTAACGCATCCGCTTGGGGGCGAGAGGTCCCGGTTTCAATTCCCGTAACCGGCAAGGGTTTTATGTTTGATTTTTTGTTCTGTTGTTGTGTTTTTTTGGTCGAAAAACACATTATTTGTCTCAAAATTTTGAAATTTTCTTTTCAATATTTTTTTTATTTAGTATACATTATATATTGCAAGATTTGTGACCGAATATAAGGATATAAAGATACAGACCTAGCATCTTTTATAACTCATTTAAATATAAAAATGTTTTTTTCCAAATTCAGGATCCGGATACGACATATAGCACACACAAAACCCTGATTTGTATTCGGATCCGGCTCCAAAACATTTTTTGGATTCGTTACAGCCCTAACGTATATTATTTTGCTTTCATAAAAAATATAATTGTACACCCACGGTAAACGTCAACACATAACATCCACGGTAAAAACCAACACATAAACACTGGTCAAAATTTCCAAGTTTGGTACACCTTGCTTGGTAATAAATTATTGTTTATTTATTAAAAGTCAAATTATGTTTTGTTTTTACTAGACATTCTTACATATAAACTGTTCTGTCATTTTTTGTATAATATAAAGTCTTTAGGTTGGTGCGGTATTTCATATAACTAAAGGTATGCACGTCGACAATTTGGCTGCTGTATGTAGTATTTAAGATGACTTACGTTACCAACCACCTGTGGTATTGGGGATCCAAACATTATAAAAAAATAAGAAAATATTCCAATTGTCAATCACCTAGAAACGTGTACATATCTGTTGATGTACGATATGCAACAGTAAATGCAACACATAAAACAAAAAATACCACAAAATATGCCTTTACATCTGGACTGCAGTGAGTAGTATTTCTGGCCATTAATTCATTGTCATACACATAGCTGTAAATAAAAAATCCATTTACTATTCAACAAACTATAAACATAATTCCTAAAAGTGTGTACATGAAAAATGCTACATTTTTAATGGACATTTTGAGATAACCCCTCGTGCAATTCGCTGAACCAGAAATGCTCCACGCGACAGCGTGTCGGTTTTATCCTGTAAATTGCGTAATTCATCACGACAGGTTAGAGACCGATTTAGTATTACAGACTATATCAAAATACACGTTTTGACACCCAAATATTAACCATCACCCTAATTGACAAAAAGGTTTTTCATGTAAAATTCGGACAATGACCTATCGTTTCCCGGCGTTTTGTAAGATCGCGGAGATTACAAGCGACCCGTAATGTAAACAAGCTTTCTGGAATCGATTGGTTTACAGAATAATGTCTATACTTCATGACCAAATACCTTTGTCTACAAGTGTTGCCTTTAAACTGGATTTGTTATTATATCAACATTAATTGAGCCGGAACTGGTACTGAGCCAGAACCGGACCACGAACTGTATATTATAGATCTAATTACTTTCGCCCTGAAGTGTTTGCCAATTTATGTCTAAATGTATTTTAGGACTGAACATCTGGTTTTCAAAATGTATGACATTTTAAACAAATATCAAATAAACATTATGCTGTTGTCCTTAAGCTGTACATTTAAAATTATTTATTAACTTTTAGAAGAAATATTAAACATGAGTAACATGACATATATACAAAGCAATCGTGTACACATAGGAAAGTAGGCATATTTTATAGCAGATTTAAGTAAATAAATCCTACAAACACAATTTTGAATTAATGACATTTTAAGTACATAAAAATTCTCGATAGCGACTGAAGAACATCTGAAAGACTTAAATTAGTTTTCCATTTGCATAGACCTCTAGACATTATCGTAAATAAGCACAAATTGATACTTCTTGTAATACAAAGAGAAATAAATCGCTTATTTATTATGCTGGAACATTGTAGATTAGAATTTATCAATAAAAATATCATACTTAAGAAGTGACTGGGTTATGCTTATGAAACCTTTAACAGTTTCGTTTTATCAACTTATTCTCAAATGTTCTTGGTATCTTCAATGAGGGACAGTCTACCGCAAGACTCATTTTATCTTCATCAGACGTCCACTATGTTGGGCGAACACGATACAATATAGTTTGTTTAAGGTGCTTAGCCTGTATCTTTTAACCAGAATTACTTACGTTTTAACCATACTTAAGCAGTGAATGCTACTCCTGCAAATATGAGTAACTGCCAAATACAGTTTTCCATGCGTGTAAAACTATTACATAAAACACGACTTTGTTGAGAAAGTGTGGCCCGCAAATTTGGCTTTGTTTATGTTTTGACCCATTACGTTGATACATTTGTAACGGTTTGACTTCAATCAACACATTTAGATGTATCTGGGATCTAAAAGTAACGCATCGGACTGCCGTGTGAGATGTCCCGGGCTCTAGCAAGGGTTTTATGTTTGCTTTTTTGTTTTGTCTTGTTGTTGATGTTGTTGTGTTTTTACTTTATGTCCACAACATTATTTTCATGAAATTTTGCAATTCCTTTTGCGATGTTCATTCATTTAGTATACTTAACAAACTGCAAAATGTGTGACCGATTATAAGGATATCAAGATACCGACCTAGCATCAGAAACATATTCATATTCACAAAAAGAAATCATTTGAGATGTGTTTACTGACAGATTTAACCATTACGTGCAGAGTATAAGCTAGTCAATAAGTTGCAAAACATGTACGAATTCGCAACTCGGTTAATGCAAAAGACAAAGGAAGATACAGATATTGACCTTTTGATTCTCCTGTCGTGATATTTTAGGAAAACTCAAAATAGAAAGCGGAAGCTGTCTAAAATCTGCCTGGTAGCTAATATTCTGTGGCGATACGACAGTAATGTGCATGATGTGAAAACATAATAATTCACACACTTCCGCATGTTTTTACTTAATGCAGCAAAATTTCAGAAGTGTAATCAAAACTTAATTTCTCAAAGCTAACATTTATACATACTTATACATTTCATACATGTAAAAAGAACACAGGTAACGTATAACTAATTCCAAGTCGATATAAGAACAGATGTGGTGTAGGTATATGTTAGTATAGTAACTTAAACGCAAAATAGCTTTCAAAAAATTAAACAAAATAGTTTATATATATTTGGGAATCGGATTTCGTCGTACGGCATCTCCGTTCTGCATTAGCTATTTTAAGGAAATATTCTAGTCGAAAATGCCAACACGTACAAAACTGTGTTCATCACTCACCAGTTAGAGTTTATTCAGGTAAAAGTATGCATACAACGTATAAACACATATATAATGTATAATACAACAATGCGTTCAAATGTCGTCGTGGCACACTCATACATGTACTTGTCATGGATAACACACGAAAGCGAGTAAGAATTCCATATGGTCCATTGATATGTGTTGTTGAACCTTGGAACGTCATTTAGGTATACACTATAAAGTACCAATTATCACAGAATATATCACAACATTTTATGAAGTCATATCAAAACATATCAAAACATATTCCAACACCAATGGACTAGTATGGATAGTTGCCAAGCATGATAGTGAAATGATATATGTCGCCAAATTGTTTACCATCTGTTAAAACGAACACATGCAATTAAAGTATGGATTTCTAATATGACACTAATTAGGTTATGAATACTTTTCTTATCGTGTCTATCAAGTATATTCCATTTTGTCATCATCTCAAATAAAAACAAGTATTAGTCTTTCTGCATATCGCATTCTCAAATTTGTATGAACTGTAAAACATGCAGTTTTTCTAAGGGATTTAAATCATATCAGTGTGAGAAAACTATAAAATATACAAATATATCTTATTATATACTTTTATCAGCAACAGAAGAGAATAGCTGTTTTACATTGTCGACAACATGTGTGCGCTAACCACTATATAATCTGTTAACAGATATTGGGTATCATTATGTGATTAAGTATCTGTGAAATGTTAAGTATTACCCTTGACGTTTTAATGGGGAGAACGTCATAACCACAAACAAAATTCGTATGTTATTTGACGTTAATGTATAAAAAATATATGACGTTTTAAGATGCATGATAATGCACAAGCTATCGCATGCCTAATTCCTGGTCCATTTATTTCAAGAACGCTGGTTAGGGTCGTAGTATAACATTATACCGTTAAAGCAATCAAATATTTAAACAAGGAACTGGTATACATACATTTTATTCATCACTAGCCAAAACTGTATGAGTCAAACAACAAACGACGTTTGAACAACATGATCAGAACAAGATATGTAAATTCCTTTTTATTGATAATACACGTTAAAACCTTTATAAGCCCATAAAGATGTAAACAAGCGTTTTGTCGAGTATCTCACAATCAGCCACTTGTCTTGATTAATTATATGTGTAGTTAAAATCAGCATCAACACTTTGCACAAACGCAATCGATGTCAGACATGTGCTTGATAAATGATAGTTCTACTACACCAATCGTTTCAATTCAAGATTAAATGTCTAAACAAAATACATCTGTCTGGCGAAAACAAAATCAGAAACATGGTTTTTCGCACATTTCTATTCAATGCAATATGGATTAGTCAAACACGTCAATTTTATTGCGAGGTTCCTGAACGCGAAACTATGTTCAACTACAGCTTATATTTTTCATAAACATCAATTCAATTGATATTATTTTTGGGATTAATAATGTCCCACCGCCGCCACTTAAACACAAAATTCAATGACACATAAATCTAGGGTTTGTTGATCAGGATTTACGATTTCCCTTATACAGCTTCACTTTATTCAAATAAATCGAAAGATCATTGGTTCCTTTAGTTTACTTCAACACATTATACTGGTTTGGTATGTTGTTTTGTATGCCGTTTATAAAGTCTTTCCAAATAAACATCATTCCTTTATCAGCATTTCTAACCACTTTATTCCGCAAGCGACGGACTTATTTCTTACATTTAAGTTATATTAATCTACATTGTTTACAACATTCTTTGTTTGAACATCTCTTCAATTTATATACAATTAAAGACATCAATGACAGTACATAAAATATAATGTTATTATGTATAATGGTGTTTGTTTTCTGCTGTTGTTTCGTCTTTGCACATTTTAAGTAGCTTTATTATGTTGCATTTTAAGGAGGTAACACACTTCACCCATGTGGGTATCCATGTATCAACTGTATACAATGTTGCAATAGAAGCATACGGATTATAACACTAGGAAAAAAATAGGTGTAGTTGTGGGTGGACTAGAATGCCAGACGTCAGTTTATTCCATGATGAGATGATGAGCGTGATTCGAATTCAAACAACGTTAAAGCTACAGTTCCCAATGAAAATGAGATAAATGTGCTGGACGTCATATCATAATATAATTGTAGTTAATTGTGTGTAAAATGTTGCTATTGCGTAGATATGTTAATGTTTTTAACATATTTTTAAATATATTTCTATGTCAGAAATATTAATCATTAAATTAACATGTAAATATTTGTATTAATATCATAAGATACGTAGAAAGCAACACGTCAAACTAACAACCATCTACGCACAGGTGGTGTTGTTATTGGTTTCTCAACTGTTTCGGATAAATAATGTTATTTAAAATATTTAATATTTTACGATGATAACGTATTTTTGGCATATTTTATTACATTGTATGCCCTGCACATTGAGGGCTGATTCACCTGCATTTCTTGGTAAAAGTGTATGTTTAGTGGCATCTGGTTTAATACGATAATCCGACATATTTATTGGGTCGAAAAAATATTTGAAAGGGGCAACTGCTTGAATTGAACATTATTTAGTTTTCCTATTTAATAACGCCCTGAATACCTCCATTAAAATGTCAATTCTAATACAACAATTTTTAAGACGACTTAGGTTAAGATTTCTTTCTGAACAAGCACATTTTCGCTTCATCTGAAAGCATGTTCTTTTGTGTTTACTTACAAAAGCCGATGGAACGAGAAACTTGAGTAATACTTGAGTTATCTCATTACCTGTTCTTGATATTACAACAAGGGAAACTTGAGTAATACTTGAGTTATCTCATTACCTGTTCTTGATATTACAACAAGGTTTGCATTATGCTGTTGATTAATGTACGAAAATCAACAACTGTTTGGTAAACATTTCATGAGGAGAGTGCTAGGGGATGTGGATGAAGATAAAACACGCTCGAATTACAATAATGGGACTGCACTTTATCCCCGGGAAATATTAAAGTCAGGGGTTGTTTCCATTTTAAAAACGTAATTTCCTAATCGATGATTTTGAATATATACGAATGATGGGTATCATGTTATAGTTCTACGATTTTGCATAAAAATAAACTGTATACCTTACAATCTGAATGTCAAATAAAGACTTGTTTTAGATGTTTAAGCCATGTAATTATGTAATAGTTATGTATTATTTTACAAAAAATGTTATTACTACGCATACACATTCGACGGATTTTTATTTGGTAGAAACAATCCATAGACTCATGTTCTTATGTGTTTTCAGTGGTGATAAAGAGAATCAATCATGGCTAAAACATAATAACTTGAATCACATAAGCCAGCGTATATAGGCTGAACGAAGGGTAAGTGCCATTAACTATGATGACGTTGTTTTCCTTTGTTTTTGTGTTATAACATTTATAAATAGTATTTGGTATATCTGATTTGCTTTTGTTGAGTTCTTGTATGCGCACTTAACTAAGCCACATACTAGTAAGCCGAACCATTTTGCTTGATATATGTATTTCATCACCATCTATTGGGACCTTCGAGAAACAGTTTATACAGGTGGTGTGTGCATGAAAGGTGTTTGGCATCATATCTGGACTGAAAATAATTTTTTGAACATATTTTACATGAACATTTTATAATCATAAATACCAATCTGCAATTTAACATGAAATAAAAATAAGAGAAAATTCACAACCAATTATCTTCATGAGAAATTAACTATGTTGAAGATCGCGATACATTATAATGTGTTCAATTTTAATTAGTTCACTCAGAACATTTGCTCATAAAAAGAAAACACATGATATTTCACATGTCGTTATGTAATTCCTTAGATAATATTTAAGCATTAAAACAAAACGGTTTATTATTTAAATGCCTGTTTGATGTAGGAATTCAGGTAAAGAAAAAGACAAACAGAGATACAGATACTGACCCCATTATCCTATTCTGTGGTTTTCCTTGCTTGCTTTAAAAACATATTTGTTAAGAAGGAAGACTCAGATGTATCAAATGTGTGTGTTAGCTTACATTGAGCAGCAATACTTGAAAACCAACATAGTTATACACAAACGTTTTCACGCTTTACCCTATGTAACAAGTCATGTATTTGTCTGATATAAATACTGCTTGTTTATAACGATATAGAAATTATAGTATTCGGTATATTAAAACACACAGTCATATTATTTTTTGCATATTCATTTGTTATCACACGGGAAACGTTTAAAATAATAGTTATCCAGGATATCACGCTAAGCGGCCATCATAAAAATACCGTGACATCTAATATTACTGCCCCTTAGTTAACCAACTGCTTTAAAACCCAATATGAAAACGTATTCGAACTTTCAAAGGAAATAAACAAAAAGTGTGTCGATCTATACTGTTTAACGGGTCTGTCAAGTTTCAATGAATATAGTTATAGTCACACTATATGCAATGGGCACAAAATAAGTGTGTCTCATTTGTGTAAAAAATCTCAGAAAAGCATATTTATACCATAGAATTACATGTCTTAAAGAATACGTTTGTCGTTAAGTTTGCTACAATAACATATATTTGGAAACTAAACTCCTTTTTGCATGAACTGTGAAAGGTTGCTGTCAAGGCTTTTAAACCTGTAAAAAAGTAACTAGCCCTAAAATCCGTTTTTCAGCAGTAGAAGTGGTTACCACTCTTACTCGTTAATAACTCCTTGTAAGGTGACCCCTTTACTTATGGTAAAAACGCGTTAACACTATTAGATGCACTTATCATTAAGCGTATATAGCAGGATTACTATCGAATTACTAAAGAAATGTCTCACATATTACTAATTAAACGTTACGTTTCATAATCGTAATATGTACAAAAAGCACAAACCCATGTTAGATATATACTTGATGCACATGGTTTTTTTTCAAGATTGTGTTTAAAGAAATTTCTCGTGGGATCATGATACAATGTATATTGCATGGCATAGGTGTAGAATAGATCAAGACATAGTTACATACTCTGAAGAAAAAATATATCAGTTTGTTTCACGCACGTGTGCTTACAATGATAATGTGTAAGCAATAAAACAAACATTTGTAATTTACGTGATTGGTGAAAGTATTATTTATGTTTAGAACTTAAGACCAATGCCAAATTGATGTACAGTTTTGGGCTTTTTCTCTTCCGGTTATTATCTTTCCGTGGTATTTAAGGATTAACCTGAGAGTTTTAATGGGGAAAATGTGATTATTTACGTATGTTAATCAACGCGTCGTGGCATGTCGACATTAATGTTTAAAATATGTGACGTTACAATGAACATAATAATCCATAAGCTATCATATGTTGTATGCCAATTTATTTACTGATCAGGAATTTATTAGAATACAAATAGGGCAAGGATATGTTAGTGTGGTATTTATAGTTATGGTTGGCAGAAAATAAAGAAAATCGACACTTTTGTGTGAAAGAATGACTGAGGTATACAGTATAACCTTAAAGATGCTAGGTATATATTAATCATATTTTATACAATTTCATTAAAAGTCGATTGCGAGGCATGCTTTCTTATATTATTCACTCTCCAACGCTTAATCCCGTTGAAAGCAATCTCATTTTTAACAATGCTTGAGAGGGGAAAGAAGCCAGACCTAACCTTAAATGCTAAGCGCTAAGTAATGAAGCATCTGGTACCATTTGTATAACGTCTTTGGTATGATGCGGTCGGGGATAGAGCCACGACCTCCCGCTTAATGGCGAACGCTCTACAACTCAACTACCCCTGTGCATAAACAGAACCTATTTGTTCAAATGTAAACAACATACAGTCAATGATCCCAAATGACAAGACAAATATAACTACTTAATGATATAGTACATGGCGACATTTTACTGTTTCTGTTTCTGTTTAGTGTGAAGAAACAATAGCCGTTTTTGGGGGGGAGGGTTAATATGGATAAGGCAAATGTTTCAATACCAAGGATTTCTCTCGCTTCAGTATGCTTCCTGGTGTACAAACATAACAAAGTTATAGACAGGAGTCGCTTGTAATTTAATTGCTGGAATCGTGATGTGTTGTGTTGTGATTTATTTTTTCTTCATATGTTGGTCAAATACGATACAGTAGCATGTGTGTTTAATTTGTTACCAACATTATTAAGACTCATAATGAGGGAACGCATTTGACATTTCACAGTCAGGTGCTTCTAGTCGATTATTAACAATAAAATCCTCAACGTAGTAATTCGGTTTATGTCAATGACAAATTGAGGTATAATTATATAACAAATCATCTTATCATTAATTTCCTATTTTCTTTTTTTAAGAAAATGTATCAGTTTTATAAAACGAAATGAATGGAAGCGGAAGCTGCCTAAAATGTGTGTGTTATCTTGTTACATGTACGAGCTGCATGACGACACAAATAAGAAAAAACAGTTAAATTATTATTTAAAAGGAAAGGCATTTCTGAGAAAGCATAGCTTGCAGCATGTAGGGAAAGCGTCTACTTGGTAATGCTGCTCATCGAACATTATGGAAACAATCGGTACATCATTGACACATCCAGCTCAATAGCGGACACCAGTGAAACACATAGCACACGCGCGGGAACCAATGACGCCCTAACGCACAAGTGGACTGCGCTGTTATAATGACAGGACATGTATGTAAAAGACTTTTTGTTAACTTTCTGTAAACGTCAATACAATGACAAGTTGCAAAATGCTTTTAACAACCTAAGACGCACGTTTCATGTAACTTGTCAATTCAAACGTTACAACCAAATATATATTTTATAAACAAATGGGTCAAGATATTTATTAGTTTAAACTACACTTTGCATTTACAATAACGTGTATCAGGTACATCATTAACAATGCACTAAGGAAAAATACATCTAATGTAAGTCATCCGTGTGCTTGATAAATGTTAATTCTTCTACGCTGATCGTTGGACTACAAGATCGAGTTACTAAACAAATACATCTGTCTGGTAAGAACAAGACAGTTACATAGGTTTTCCGCATATTTGTTTTCGAGTAATGTGGATTATGGAAGTGCTTCTAGGCCAGGGAACACTTTTGCCAAATGATGCTTCCTGGTGTTCCTGGTTATATTGCTGTGTTCAATGAATGGCCAACGACCCACCCATAGCCCTACTAATAACAAGACTACACCGTATAACAGAACGTATATCCTTCTTTACTTTTACTTGATTCATTTATTGAACCTTAAATTTGTGATAAAGCGATGTAGATGACAGTAGATCAAAGTTAAGTATTCGCGCAGATACATCCATTAGTTATAATAGAATGAAACACTCTGAGCTATGGAAATTACGAATGTTAATATAGGCATAAATTAAAAAATACTTTGTTTGCCCTTTACCGACCCTATTTTTTTGGGTTGGGTCGGTCGGTAGGAAAAATGTTTTATTTTTTTCAAGCATTATCCCTCAAAAAGGTAGATCCGGCAAAACAACTTGTTTGTACATGTATGTTATATATAAAATTATATTTATTTATTTAATATTCCATTATTTCAACATGTTACTTTAACCAGTTAATACATAGAATGTACATAGCATGGTAAAAATGTATAAATCTTGTACTTTTATATGTTATACTGTGTAGCATATTTTATTATTTTCGTTCACTATATAGCTTAATGCATTTCTTCACGTTTACACTGGTACAGATGTAGTCATAGAACGCCTTAACCCCACCATGTGCTAGCTTTTTGCATGCTTGTATATCTAAATATCTTCACATTTACATCTATCCGCTTTTAACATAAACACTAACATTCATATGAAAGGAGAGTGCAAGACAGTCCCAAGTCTGTGTAAAGGGGGGGGGGCATTTATTTATTTTTTGCAAAAAAATGTTTTAAACAAAAAGTTGTTGTTTTTATGACTTTTGTTACAATATACTTAATCTGGAATACTAAACCAGATAAAGATCATACATGTACCACAATCCATTACCATGAGGGTGACACCCCCTTGCGTACTGCGTGGCGCCCTATTTCGGCCTTGCGTACTGCGTATCGCCATATGTTGGCCTCGCGTATTGCGTACCGTTTAATAACAAAACAACCATTTTTGGCAATTTCATTTACATAAAAAAGATAAAATGACAGTATGTTGCGTGCACATGTACAATCACTCTTGCAAACGTTAATTTTGGTGCGTTTGCTTGTTAGATTTCCTAGTTTTCGATATCCCCAAATCAATGTTTATGTTAAGAAATGCTGAAATGACCCCCAAAATGCGCGAGCGCAGCGAGCTCGTAAATTTTCAGTGGTATTTGGCTTTGTATGTCCCGTTTGCTGTGGTTCTTGATGAAAATAGTTTTTAATAATCATTTAAATTTATAAAGAAGTTGTACATAACTTGTTTGTTGATCAGTACAATATTTAGAAATCCAGACCAAGTACATATTTTTTAAATAAAGCCAAAGCACTCAATAATGCCTTAAAATCAAAACAACAGAATCAGAAAAACAACAGAAGTCAGGCCTAAATTAAATCAAAATTTAATCAAAATTGTGTATATCTACACAAAAAGAGGGACAGAAAATAGAAAAATATATGTAAAGTGCTTAAGCCTAGAATATATCACCAAAAAACGATCCAAACACAGAAGTTAACTTGTACTTGATTTGTAATTAAAAGATCTGACATAAATGTCGATCTATGACATAGTTTATAAATCCAAGGCAAGACTGACTAGTAAATACACTATTTAAAGATCTGACATAGAGGTCAATCTCTAATATAGTTTATAAATCCAAGACAAGACTGACTAGTAAACACAATCTGTCTAGAAAAAGCATTGATTTCAAACTTTCTTACAACCTTTCTGCAACTGTCTCGGTAGATATACTATAAAAAGTAATACGATGAACGGTCGTGACAAATAAAAAAATAACAATACTTTTTTTCCAATAAAATCTTTTGAGTCGGCGGGATATTTTCGGGTCGGTCGGTAAAGGGCAAACAAACTTAATTTTAATTTAGGCCTCACCGACCGGCTGTTTACTTGACTCGGGCTTCGGGCTTATAGACTAATTCGCAGACTGATTGATTATGTTTCTGGAACAAAACTGTTTATTTTTTAGCCCAAAATATATTTCTTTCTGTTTATTTTGGCAGATACTTGATTTCATTCAATATGAAATGGATGAAGATGACAAGTGCATTATATTTGTCGGCAGAAAAGTCAAGTAAGGACA
>Ga0224511_10001981_pt1 | contig 13248 bp, 13 predicted proteins | sample SF_May12_sed_USG_2_FD_169988 | JGI IMG/M metagenome (GOLD analysis project Ga0224511, IMG submission 169988) | Sediment microbial communities from San Francisco Bay, California, United States - SF_May12_sed_USGS_8_1 | ecosystem: Environmental > Aquatic > Marine > Sediment | place: USA...
GGGATTCAGGGATTCAGGGATTCAGGGATTCAGGGATTCAGGGATTCAGGGATTCAGGGATTCAGGGATTCAGGGATTCAGGGATTCAGGGATTCAGGGATTCACCGGGTCCGTTTATAGAGCAGCTTCGCTTTTGCCCAAGCGCTATACAGGCAAGGGTCTGTCGTCGGTCTGTGCCCCGTTTCACCCCCTGGTAGTTGGCGTTATTTCAGGAATGTGTTCGATGCTGACCCAGGGGCGTGATAGACAAGGATGGCAGATCCGTAAACACTCTTTCCCTTGTCCTGCGATTGTGCTATCTTCCCCAGCCTTATTAGGCGCGTAGCTCAGTTGGTTAGAGCACCACCTTGACATGGTGGGGGTCGTTGGTTCGAATCCGATCGCGCCTACCAAATTTATGCAAAGCATCGGTAAAACGGTGCTTTTTTTCTGATCCGAATCCGGTAAACTTAGCGCTTTGATTTACAAGCCAAATCCTGATAGCCATGCCTACTATTACTTTACCTGACGGCAGCCAACGCCAATTCCCTGAGCCCGTATCCATCCATCAGGTTGCCACCGATATCGGGCCCGGCCTGGCCAAGGCTGCAATTGCCGGCAAGGTGGACGGGGAATTAGTCGATACTTCCTTTATTATTGACCATGACGTTGCGCTGGCTATTATCACGGAGCGTGATGCTGAAGGTCTGGAAGTCATCCGGCATTCCACGGCTCACCTTTTAGCGCAGGCGGTCAAACAACTGTTCCCTGAAGCCCAGGTCACCATTGGTCCGGTGATCGATGACGGCTTCTATTACGATTTTGCCTATGCGCCGGGTTTTACCCCCGACGATCTGGCGAAAATCGAAGAACGCATGAGTGAACTGGCCAAGCAGGACATTCCTGTAGCGCGTAAAGAAATGCCCCGGGACGAGGCGGTTAACTTCTTCCGCAATATGGGGGAGGAGTACAAGGCAGAAATTATCGCCAGTATTCCCCAGGACCAGGCGATCTCTTTATATGAACAGGGTGATTTTATCGACTTGTGCCGAGGGCCCCACGTGCCCGGCACCGGCAAGCTCAAAGCATTCAAGTTAATGAAGCTGGCCGGGGCGTACTGGCGGGGCGATCACCGCAATGAAATGCTGCAACGGATATACGGTACCAGTTGGAGCAACAGCAAGGACCTTAAAGCCTATTTACACCGGCTGGCAGAGGCCGAGAAACGGGATCACCGCAAATTGGGCAAGCAACTGGATTTGTTTCATACCCAGGAAGAAGCCCCGGGCATGATCTTCTGGCATGCCAACGGCTGGTCTTTGTACCAGGAGGTTGAGCAATACGTGCGCCGGGTGATGCGGGAGAACGGCTACCAGGAAATACGCACACCGCAGGTTGTTGACCGGGTGCTGTGGGAGAAGTCCGGTCACTGGGAAAAGTTCCGCAAGGATATGTTTACCACGGATTCGGAAAATCGCACCTACGCGATAAAACCCATGAACTGCCCGTGCCACATTCAAGTGTTTAATCAGGGCTTGAAAAGCTACCGGGATTTACCCCTGCGATTGGCGGAGTTTGGTTCCTGTTTGCGCAATGAACCCTCGGGAACTCTGCACGGCTTGATGCGCTTGCGTAATTTCGTCCAGGATGACGCGCACATTTTCTGTACCGATGAACAGATTCAAGACGAAGTGTCTCACTTTATCGATCTGCTGTATCGGGTGTACGAGGACTTCGGGTTTACGGATGTTATTCTGAAACTCTCGACCCGGCCCGAGCAACGGGTGGGTTCGGATGAGGTCTGGGATAAGGCGGAGCTCGCCCTGGAAACGGCGCTGAATAATAAGAATCTGGATTGGCAGCTGCAACCGGGGGAAGGGGCTTTTTACGGGCCGAAGATCGAGTTTTCCCTTAAGGATTGTATTGGCAGAATCTGGCAATGTGGCACAATCCAGGTGGACTTTTCCATGCCTGGGCGTCTGGATGCCAGTTATGTGGCGGAAGATGGCAGCCGCCAGGTGCCTGTGATGCTGCATCGGGCAATTTTGGGGTCCATGGAGCGTTTTATCGGGATTTTGATCGAAGAACACGCCGGATCATTCCCCTTTTGGTTGGCTCCAGTGCAGGCTGCGGTGCTGAATATTACCGATAATCAGGCGGATTATGTGGTTGAAATTGAACAATTCCTGCAAAAACAAGGCTTCAGGGTAAAATCCGACTTGAGAAATGAGAAGATCGGCTATAAAATCCGCGAGCACACTATGCAGAAGGTCCCATACCTGCTGGTAGTAGGTGACCGAGAAGTCGAGAATCATACGGTGGCCGTGCGCGCGCGCGGTGGTAAGGACCTGGGTACAATGAGTTTGCATAAACTCGCCGAGGGTCTTGCTGCTGAGGATGCGAGCCGCGGCCGCATTGTTTTGGAGGGTTAAACGTATCGCTGCGGAAAAACGCGCAAGATTGAACGAGGAAATCACTGCTGCACAAGTGCGCGTGATTGGTCACGATGGGGAGCAGCTGGGGGTCATTAGTGCCGCCGAGGCGAATCATCTGGCCGAGGAGCTGGAACTTGATCTGGTGGAGATCTCCCCCAGCGCGGATCCTCCGGTATGCCGTATTATGGATTACGGCAAATATCTTTTTGAGCAGAATAAAAAGCGGCATGCCGCCAAAAAGAAACAGAAGATTATTCATATCAAGGAAATGAAGTTTCGCCCCGGTACCGAAGAGGGCGATTATCAAGTGAAGCTGCGTAACCTGATCCGGTTTCTCAGCGAGGGTGACAAGGCCAAGATCACAATGCGTTTCCGGGGGCGGGAGATGAGCCACCGGGAGTTGGGTCTGAAACTTTTAAAGCGTCTGGAAATGGACTTGACGGATCACGCGGTAATGGAGCAGCAGCCCAAGCTCGAGGGACGTCAAATGGTTATGGTCATGGCGCCGGGCAAGAAAGAAAAGGTGAAGACCGACAAGAAGAAGTCGGATTCTGACCAGGAATTGAATGAAGAATTAGCGGAGTAGATGTAAATGCCTAAGATGAAAACCAACCGAGGCGCGGCGAAACGATTTCGCAAGACCGCATCCGGAAAATTTAAACACGGTCAGGGTTACCGCCGTCATATTCTGACCAAGAAGAGCACCAAGCGTAAACGTCACTTGCGTAGTATCAGCGCGGTTACCGGCTCGGATACCAAGGCCGTGCAGCGCATGATGCCTTATGCCTGATGAATTGAAGTTAAGAGGATCTGTAGACAATGCCTAGAGTTAAACGAGGAGTCACCGCCAACGCCCGGCACAAGAAAGTGCTTGAACAGGCAAAAGGTTACCGTGGCCGCCGTAAGAATGTATTCCGTGTTGCCGTACAGGCGGTTACCAAAGCGGGTCAATATGCATACCGCGACCGCCGTCAGCGTAAGCGCCAATTCCGCGCCCTGTGGATAACCCGCATTAATGCGGCTTCCAGAGAGTGTGGTATTTCCTACAGCCGTTTTATGGCGGGTCTGAAGCAAGCTTCCATCGACCTGGACCGTAAAGTGCTGGCGGATATCGCGGTATTTGATAAAGAGGCTTTTGCCGCCTTGGCAGCAACTGCGAAGGCCAGCCTCCCGTCCCAATAAACCGGGGCCTGCCGCCGATTCCGGCGGCACATTGACGTACTAATAAGGGGAAAGGCCTGAAAACCTTTCCCCTTTTGTTTTGGAAAAGATAATGAGTGAACTGCAAACCCTGACCCAGCAAGCGCAACAAGCGATCCAGGCCTGTACCGATTTACCGGCTCTGGATCAGATTCGCGTGCAATATCTGGGAAAAAAAGGCGTACTTACCGATCAGTTGAAAAAGCTGGGTACCCTGCCGGCGGATCAGCGGCCGCAGGCGGGCCAGGAGATCAATCAGGCGAAACAGGTATTACAGGCCGCCCTGGAGTCCCGTAAATCAGACCTGGAACAGGCGGCGCTTAACGAAAAGTTGACCGCTGAAGCATTGGACGTAACCCTGCCGGGGCGCGGCATGGCGCGTGGCGGCCGGCATCCGGTGAGCCGCACCATCGACCGTATCACCGAGCTGTTTGTGCAAATGGGGTTTGAGATCGCCACCGGTCCGGAAATCGAGGACGATTATCATAACTTCGAGGCGCTGAATATACCGGAATCTCATCCCGCCCGGGCCATGCATGATACGTTTTATTTTGACGCCCGCACGGTGTTGCGTACCCATACCTCGCCGGTACAGATCCGGGTAATGAAAGACGGCGCACCGCCAATGCGGATCATCGCGCCGGGACGCGTCTATCGCTGCGATTCGGATCTCACCCATTCGCCGATGTTTCATCAGGTGGAGGGTTTTCTGGTGGACGAAAATGTCAGCTTTGCCAGTTTGAAAGGCTTGCTGCATGATTTTCTACGGCATTATTTCGAGAAAGCGGACCTGCAGTTACGGTTTCGCCCTTCCTATTTCCCCTTCACGGAACCTTCGGCGGAAGTGGATATTCAATGCGTCATGTGCAGCGGCGCCGGTTGCCGGGTGTGCAGTCAGACCGGCTGGATAGAGATTCTCGGCTGCGGCATGGTGCATCCCAATGTGTTTAAACATGTCGGGATCGACAGTGAGCGCTATACCGGATTCGCTTTCGGCCTGGGTGTGGAGCGCATGGCGATGTTGCGCTACGGGGTTAATGATCTGCGCCTGTTTTTCGAAAACGATTTGCGCTTTCTGGAGCAATTCAGTTGAGGTGAGTGGCGGTATCCGGCGGTACTCATTTGCATTAAATAATTATTTTTTAACGAGAGTGATATGAAATTCAGTGAAGCCTGGCTACGGGAATGGGTAAACCCTGCGGTGACGACGCAGGAGCTTGGGCATCAGCTCACTATGGCGGGTCTGGAAGTGGACGCGATAGAACCGGTTGCCGGCAGCTTTAGCGATATTGTCGTCGGCAAAGTTCTGAGTGTGGCAGCGCATCCGGATGCGGATAAATTGCGCGTGTGCAGTGTCGATATCGGGCAGAGCGAGCCTTTGTCGATCGTTTGCGGCGCGGCGAATGTCGTCGCCGGCATGCAAGTACCGACAGCGGTCGTTGGCGCGAACTTGCCCGGTGGTTTGAAAATCAAGAAGTCCAAGCTGCGCGGGGTTGCCTCCCACGGCATGCTGTGTTCCGCCAAGGAACTGGGCCTGGCGGAATCATCCGACGGCCTGTTGCCCTTGCCTGCGGATCTTGTGCCGGGGACCACGGTGCGACAGGCGCTGCAGTTGGATGATGTCAGCATGGAACTGGGATTGACCCCTAACCGGGGAGACTGTCTTGGCGTGCTCGGTATAGCCCGGGAAGTCGGGGTAATCAACGATATGGCGCTGACCCGGCCGGCTATCGAGGCGGTAACGGCATCGATAGACGACACGCTGCCGGTTACCTTGCAGGTTCCAGCGGATTGCCCCCATTACGTGGGCCGGGTTATCCGCGATATCAATCCCCATGCGCAAACACCGATGTGGATGCAGGAAAGACTGCGCCGCAGCGGTTTGCGCAGCATCAGCCCGGTGGTGGACGTAACTAATTATGTGTTGCTGGAGTTGGGACAGCCCATGCATGCTTTTGATCTGGATAAGCTCGATGGCGGCATTCAGGTGCGCCATGCCCTGGCGAATGAAAAACTCAAATTGCTCGACGGTCAGGAGCTGACGCTCGCTGCGGGTTCGCTGCTGATCGCGGATCAGCGCCGGGCGCTGGCATTGGCGGGGATCATGGGCGGCGACGATTCCGCGGTCGATGATGCAACAAAGCATATTTTTCTGGAAAGCGCGTTCTTCAATCCCTTGTCTCTGGCTGGCCGCGCCCGGTCCTACGGATTGCATACCGACTCCTCGCACCGTTTCGAGCGGGGTGTGGATCCGCAAATGCAAGCGCCGGCAATGGAGCGGGCCACAGCCCTGTTGCTTGCCATTGTCGGCGGCAAGCCCGGGCCGGTAATCGATGTTTGCGCCCCGGAGCACATGCCAACGCGGAAAACCGTGCGCCTGCGCCGAGCGCGGCTTGCGAAATTAATCGGCAAGTCCGTCAGCGATCAGGAAGTGACAACGATCTTGCAGCGCCTGGGGATGCAGTTGGCGGCCGATGCCGAAGGTTGGCAGGTAACGCCGCCGAGTTTTCGCTTCGATATCGCCATTGAAGAGGATTTGGTGGAGGAGGTGGCTCGTATCCATGGTTACGACAATATCCCCGCGGTTCCGCTGCTGGCGCCGCTGACGATATTCCCGTCCAGCGAGGCGCGGGTGAGCAATGCACGCTTGAAAAACCTGTTGATCGAGCGCGGCTACCATGAAGCCATTACCTATTCCTTTGTCGATGCCGCTTTGCAGGAAGCCCTGGATCCCGGGCAACAGGCTGCGGTGTTGTCAAACCCGATATCCGCGGACATGTCGGTGATGCGCACCAGTTTGTGGCCGGGCTTGATCGGCGCTCTGCGCCACAATCAGGCGCGCCAGCAGGGACGGGTAAGGTTGTTCGAGCAGGGGCTGCGCTTTCGTCAAAACGGCGCTGAGCTGGCGCAAGAAGATATTCTGGCCGGGGTGGTCAGCGGGCTTACTGTTGCCGAAGCCTGGAATCTCGATAAGCGGACCGCAGATTTTTATGACATCAAAGGGGATGTCGAAAATCTGCTGGCGGTTAGCGGTGGTGCCATTGAATTCAGAAAAGAGGCTCATCCTGCTTTGCATCCGGGGCAGTCTGCACGAATTTATCGGGACACTATAGCCATAGGTTGGCTGGGGGCAATAAACCCAAATCTCCTGAAAAATCTTGATCTTAGCGTACAATCCTACGTGTTTGAGGTCGAACTTGCTGCTATCATGCAGGGAATTGTGCCGAAATACACGGAAGTATCCAAGTTCCCGTCAATACGCCGCGATCTTGCCATTGTTGTGGATAGGCATATAGAGTTTGGTGTTGTTAGTTTATGTGTTGAAAAAATAGCTTCAAAACTGCTAAAGAAGTTACAGTGTTTTGACGTATATATGGGGAAAGGCATTGATTCAGGAAGAAAAAGTTTAGCATTGGGCTTGACCTTCCAGGATCTTACACGCACACTTAATGATGACGATGTAGATGCCGAAATAACAAGAATACTCACAACTCTGGAAAAAGAACTAGGGGCGACACTGAGGAGTTGATCCATGGCATTAACGAAAGCAGAACTGGCAGAAAAGTTGTACGAAGAACTTGGGCTGAACAAGCGGGAAGCAAAAGAAATCGTTGAGATTTTTTTTGAAGAAATCCGCGGTGCTTTAGAAAATGGACGTCAGGTTAAGCTGTCCGGATTTGGTAATTTTGATTTACGTGATAAAAATCAAAGGCCAGGCCGTAACCCGAAAACTGGTGAGGAAATCCCGATTACCGCAAGAAGGGTGGTTACCTTTCGACCGGGCCAAAAGCTAAAAGCGAGAGTAGAGGCTTATGCTGGAAACAGGGAACAATGACGAACTCCCGGTTATTCCTGGAAAACGTTATTTCACTATCGGTGAAGTAAGCGAGCTGTGCGGGGTCAAGGCCCACGTATTGCGCTACTGGGAACAGGAGTTTCCTCAGTTAAAACCGGTTAAACGGCGGGGGAACCGTCGTTATTATCAACGGCATGATGTACTTATGATTCGTCAGATTAGAAGTCTGTTGTACGAACATGGGTTTACCATCGGCGGTGCACGGCAGAAACTGTCCGATACCGATGCCAAGGAAGATGTGAGTCAGAGTAAGCAGATTATCCGGCAGATGGTCTCGGAACTTGATGGTCTTCTGGATATATTAAAACGTTAACCGCCATTTCGTTGGCGGCGCAAATCATGTATTATGTGCCCGGCCCCCTCCCAGTGGGCCGTTTTCATTTCCAATCAATCGGGGCGTAGCGCAGTCTGGTAGCGTACCAGCATGGGGTGCTGGTGGTCGGAGGTTCAAATCCTCTCGCCCCGACCAATTTTCTCCAAACTTGGTTTTTTCAGCCGCAAACAGCGAGTTTGCGTAAGACGGTCGTGGTACGCTCAATCGGTGGATAGCGAGGAGCGCGACACGAGTATCGCTAGCGCGGTGGTAATTCGACGGCCTGTAGCGCTTGAGTTGGAAGCTTTCAGCGCATGGGATACCCCGCAGGCTTTCAGGGTTGCTGTGTTCTTGGCTGGGGAGTTAACGTCTATTAATTAGGCAGTTAGGGTCCGGTTTTAGAGTTTGCTTGCCGCGGTCGTTGAATTAGTGAAAAAAAATTAGCACTTACACTGAAGTTTAGCTATCATTTTGATCCAGTATGCTCTGTCGCTGGATTGAACCAAATTTCTAGTCAATGCCCTTGCTGTGATGAGAGGTGATTCTTATTCAGGAACTTGCAGGTAAAAATCATAACTAATGAGCTCGGTGCAATCTAATCCATCTGTGACCAATAAGCTTTCACCAAAAGAGGACCGCGCTCCCGCCGCAGTTTTGAAAGGCTCCGTATTCACCCTTCCGATTCTAAAACTCAGTCTCTGTGATCTTAAAGAAATCGAATTTGATTTGACCCAGAGTCTGGCGACAGCCCTTGGTTTTTTTAATAACGCCCCGTTGGTCATCGATTTGTCCGTGATTCGTGATATTGACGAACAAATGGATTTTATTGGTTTGCAGGCCTTACTGCACAAACATCAACTGGTGCCGGTGGGTGTGCAAAACGGAACGACGGAACAAGTTGCTGCGGCGCGTAAAGCCGGTTTTGCCGTATTGACCGGACAAACGATAGATAAGATTATCGAAAATACGGCACAAAAATCGCATGGTAAAGAGGTGTCGGAGCCCGCACGGCAGCACCAAGAGCGTGAACGTGAGCCTGCGCCAACGGCTCATGGCGGTAACGCGGGTGCGCCTCAAGTCATTCATCAACCTATTCGATCCGGGCAGCGGGTCTATGCGAGAAACAGCGATTTGATTTTGCTGGCCGCGGTGAATGCCGGAGCGGAAGTAATAGCAGATGGAAACATACATATCTATGCGCCACTCCGCGGCCGTGCACTGGCGGGAGTGACCGGCGATACGGAAGCACGTATTTTCTGTCAGTGTATGGACGCGGAGCTGGTTGCCATAGCAGGGACCTACCGTTTTTTTGAAGATAATATTCCGGATGACATTAACCATAAACCCGTACAAATCTTCCTTACTGGGGACCAGCTTAATATCAATACGCTGGAATGAAGGTATAAAAATGGAACTCAGGTTGTTAGGTGGAAATGCATTGATAATTGTTAAACGTGGGAGGCATCCATGGCCAAAGTAATTGTTGTCACCTCAGGTAAAGGTGGTGTCGGCAAAACTACGACAAGCGCTAGCGTCGCTACCGGGCTGGCAAAACGCGGTTACAAGACCGTGGTAATCGATTTTGATGTGGGATTGCGTAATCTGGACCTGATTATGGGTTGTGAACGGCGGGTGGTTTATGACTTTGTCAATGTCATCCACGGCGAGGCCACTTTGAAACAAGCGCTTATCAGAGACAAGCGTCTGGCCAATCTGGATATCCTGCCGGCTTCGCAAACCCGCGACAAGGATGCACTGATTAAGGAAGGCGTGGAAAAGGTACTGAATGAACTGCGCAAAACTCACGACTATATTATTTGTGATTCACCCGCGGGTATAGAAACCGGTGCCGTTATGGCGCTGTATTTCGCCGATGAAGCTATCGTCGTGACCAATCCGGAAGTGTCGTCGGTGCGGGATTCGGACCGAATTCTCGGCATATTGTCCGCGAAATCCAAACGCGCCATGGATGGAGAAGATCCCATTAAGGAATATTTGCTCATTACCCGCTATGACCCCAATCGCGTACAAACCGGGGAAATGCTGAGTATTGACGATATTATGGAACTGCTGGGTATCCCCCTTGCAGGTGTTATACCGGAATCCATGTCGGTGCTGCAGGCGTCGAATTCGGGAACTCCGGTTATTCATGATGAATTGAGTATCAGCGGTCTGGCCTATCAGGATCTGGTGGAGCGCTTGCTGGGTGAAGAAGTCCCGATTCGATTCATTTCTCCCGTAAAGAAGGGTTTGTTTAAACGACTTTTTGGAACCTGATGCCATGTCGATTCTTGACTATCTACTTCGAAAGAAAAAGAAATCAGCTGCGGTTGCAAAGGAACGTCTGCAGATAATTCTGGCTCGAGAGCATATCGATCGCAGTGGTCCGGACTATTTGCCGGAGCTGAAGAAAGATATTCTTAAGGTCGTAGAGAAGTATGTGGCGATTGATTACGATAAGATCCAGGTCACAATCGAAAACGATGGTAATTGTGAAATTCTGGAACTCAATATTTCGCTACCTGATTTCGCCGCTGATACCGTGCCGCTAACCAAGGTACGTTCGACGAGCGCGGCTAAAAGAGTATAGCAGCGCAAGTTCAGCCGACGACAGACAGCTTTAGCGCGCCGCGCCTGTTATTATTGCAGGTGCCGGCCGGCGCCGTGGGCTGTGCCGCTTGCAGCGTTTCCACCAATAGCGCCGATTTGCCGATGTCGAATACGGCGGGTCGGTACCGAAAGGGAAGCGTGCACGATCACTGATCTTCCTCCTTCTTCTAAAGCGCCGCAACAGCGTCGCACCGGTCTCGATGTCACACCAGTTACCTAAGTTCACGCTTCCCGGTTAAGAAAGCAGCCATGGCCCGCGTCGGATGCAGTCGGGTCACGGTATTTATCCTTCATCTGAATAAGAGCCAATCTCAAAACGGTAATATTTCACTCAATAACGGTCAATCAATGCAATTTTAAACGCAGCTTAAGCCGCTAGTATCCTCCCATTGGCGCGACAAACCCGAAAACAACGATAACTACGAGGCTGCAATGGAACACTCAATAATCGACATGACGCAATTCGCCATCCCCTGGCTCATTACCGGTTCAATGTTTTACTTGTGGTATATAATGTCCTACCTGCCTATGATCAATAACAAGTTGTCGCTTTGCGAAATTTCCAATATTGAAATTTACGGTTCGCCGCGGCACCCAACACCCAGCCGGCAGACTCAGGATCTATTGTCGCAAATGATGACTAATGCCAAGCGCTGGCGTCGCCGTCACGCATTATGGCTGACAGTCCAGTTGCTAAGTCTGCATGTGTTTCTGATTGGCGCCTATTCAGCGCTGGCCTCCGGTGTTTACCAGGCCATGGCGGATAATGTAGCGGGCTCGGTCTTGGGTTTTGCCGCGGGTGCGGCTTTTCTCGGGGGCATGACCTGCGCGTGGCGTACTGTGTTGCGACTTCATGAAAACCGGCAGCGTATCGGCAATATTCTGCTGGAACTGTCACGCCTGCAAAACCCGGTAACCGCGCAAACCGTAGTGGATGTTCCGTTTCGTGATCGCCTGGTTCAGCTCGGACATGCGGTTGCGGCGTTGCTTCCGGTTTCCGCCGGTGCCGGGTTCATCCGGCGGTTCAGGTCTAGCTGGACTGTTGATTCTTCAGCCGCGTCTGAAGCCAGGTCTGTAAACGTTTTTCCTCTGCCGTTAACTCATGAGCATTGATTAAACCGCGGCTCAGGGCAATGGCAATGGCCCGTGCCCGCAGGTTGAAATAGTCGCTGTAGCGGTCGTCGGGAAAGTCTGCCTGGCCATCGCTCAGTTTGGCATATAGCGACTTCAACCGGTTTTGCACGCCACGGCGCGACAAATAGCGCCGCTCGGCGATGGCATTGTCCGTAAGACCCAGGCTGATGTCGATGAGCGCCTGATGTTCGACATCGGTAATCAAACCGTCGGGTTTCTGCATACGTGCCTGCACGGGCCGCACCTTGGGATCTATCCAGCACTGGCATTCATTGAAAACCGCATGTGCCGCTTTGTTGAGAACTTCCGCGGTGTTGGATTTCAACACATAGCCGTATACGGTTTCCGCGGGAACGATTTTTCCCAGCGCCCTGAGATACATTTCGTCGTCAAACTGCGACCAGAACAGAATTCTCGTATGCGGATGCTGCCGCCATATCTCGCGGGCGAATTCCACGCCGTTGAGCTTCGGCATCTGCATATCGCTGATGACGTTTGTTATTTTACGCCGGCTGAATGCCTCTATTGCCTCCTGGCCGTTAATGCATGCGGATATCTCATAGCCGGAGAACTGGCTGCACAGATATTCCCGGTCGCGCGGATTGTCTTCAACGATCAGCAAGTTAAGTTGTTGGTCCATAGCTGCCTACTTCAACGGTAAATCCAAAGTGAGTTTGCTGCCACTGCCGAAACGGGAAACTTCCCAGGACACGGTGGCGCCGATGGCGCGGGCACGTTCGGCAATATTCAACAGTCCATGCCCATTGCGCGTGGCCGGCGCATCCGGGTGCAGTCCGATACCATCGTCTTCTATCGTATATTGCAACTTACCGCCATAAACGCGCGCGCCGACCTCCATGCGATTGGCGCGCGAGTGCTTGACGATATTGCGTACCGCTTCCTGGGTGATACGATACAAATTGAGTTTTTCCAGTGCGGATAAGCTGTTCTCCACCTGAGCATCAAAGCTGCAGTGATATTTCGGGAAGCCCGGTGCCTGCGCCTGCTGTTCAAGGAAAGCTTCCAGCGCCGGTAACAAGCCCAGCAGATCCAGACCCCGTGGATGCAGATCGTTGATGATGCGCCGGATATCGTGTTCAATATTTTCCAGATCCACGCGCATGCCGGCGATCTGCGAGTCAGGTTCCTTCGTCAGCGCATCGAGTCTGCGCGTGACTGCGGTAAGGTCGGACAAGGTCTGGTCGTGCAGGGCCATGGCGATGCGTTTACGCTCGTCCTCAGCCCCTTGCAGAACTTTTTCCAATGCGCCAACATTCATCAGGCGCTGCGTCATAGCGTGCAGACCGGAAGCCAGGCTGTCCAGTTCGTCTCTGTTACGCGGCGGTGCATGGATAGCATGAAACTCGTTATTCTGTATCGCCAGCACACTGCCAAGCAATGAATTCAAGCGCCGGCGTACGCTGTGCAGCGTCCAATAGGAGAGTATCAGTCCAAAAACAACGCAAACAATGGCCAGCGCCAGCGAGATATTAACCAGACGGGTGCCGGTGATCTGGAAATCATCGTAATAGTCGATATAGGCCGAACGTTTTTGCGCTGAAAACGCGTTATATACGGTTTCCAGGCGCGGGATGATGTGTTGCAGTTCAAGCGTGATGCGCCCGGGATCGAGATTGTCGTCATGAGCCACGGCTTGATCAGCGCGCAGGATAAACTGGCGTGTTTCCTCGGTCATTTCCTCCACGCATTCCGGGTACAGA
>Ga0224511_10001982_pt1 | contig 13246 bp, 5 predicted proteins | sample SF_May12_sed_USG_2_FD_169988 | JGI IMG/M metagenome (GOLD analysis project Ga0224511, IMG submission 169988) | Sediment microbial communities from San Francisco Bay, California, United States - SF_May12_sed_USGS_8_1 | ecosystem: Environmental > Aquatic > Marine > Sediment | place: USA...
ACGTTATATTCGCAATTTCATACAAGCGATTTTTTCAGTATGGGCCGATACAGTTCCGAGATTTTCCGGGCATGCCGTCTTGTCGTGGATACTGGAATGCATTATTATAAGTAGGTCGTCTAACAGTTAATAATGAAGTCATAACGTGAGGTAGTATATCGTCAGATTCTTGTATAATTTGCAAGCATATGATCTATAAGTCGCTGCTTTATGTATTAACAATCATTTCTATTGTCTTTAAAAAGAGTGCAATACAAGTGGAAAGGTTATCTTATTTAAACGTGTTTTGGCCAAGTAGACATAGTCAAGCCCATGGGTGTGACGAAATGGACATCATACGATCAAGGCCTTATCAAGCTGGCAAAACACTTATTAAACATTCCTTGTATAGTTTTTAGTTTTCTAACAATGCCTGACTTACAGCCTGTGTACAGTCACTATTGAACTTTATTTGTTCAAATCAAATTTAATATTGCAACAATTGCTTTTAATATATATTTTAAAAACAAAAATACCAATAAATAAGATAAGACATAAATCAACAGACCCAAAAAAAAAAAATTGTCCGTTTTACATCAGCCGTTTTATTACACTGATCTTTAAAACATGTGTCTCAATGTGTCCTTAAAATATCTGTTTCAATTTGTTTAAAACTTGTAATTTGTTGGTTAATATGAAAAAATTCTAAACATGTAACCATTTAAAAAAACGTAACAATCACACACATTCAGCTGGTCCCGTTCGCAGGCGCACGAGTACATGTTAAACTACACGTCGTTTTCACCGGAAGCGTTGCAGATCGAAGTGGACCGCTATATTACATGGCCGGGACAGGCAACCGCCTACAAGATTGGCGAACAAAAAATTCTTGAACTTCGAGCACGTTCCAAAGAGGAGCTAGGTGATTATTTATATAATGTATCGACCATAGTGAAAGGCAGTGGCGTAACTTCGCTACATATACATTATTCTTAAAACATTGTAGGTTATGATAATACACAGGTTCATTGATTCTGATAGTTGGCTGATATGTACTGATTTTCATTTCACAAATATGTATTGGTGTGCAATGACGCTATGTTAAGAGACGTGACTACATATTAACATTATACACATATGCAGGGAAACTGTATGTTGAATTACTGCATGTCCACTTAGTACGTAATAGTTACTAATACAGGATTGTCAAGCCATATATTTGTTTTTTATTTTAGGCCCTCTGTTTGACATAAAGAATTTCCACGCAGTCGTTTTGGGACACGGCTCTCTTCCACTGTCTGTTCTAGAACACCTCATAGACGAATGGATACGGGCGGTTAAACACGGGGGTAATACGTTTGTAGGCGTCACCACCACATAAACAGAAATTTCATCCAAGATACAATTTGTTACATGATATGATTTTTGTGTAAACGGTGTCTGGCTAATTCGTTGTCCGGGGACGGTCGAACATCGTTAGTTCGTATAACAAGGCTGTTGCTTTTGTAGTGACGTAAACTGATTACTGTGTAACAATAAAACAATTATAAAGACGTACATTCTTAGTTGTCTGGAAAAAATTCAGAAAACGAAGTGAAACTGGATTTTTTTATGTTTCTAAACCTGTAAGTTGAACAAACAACATTTTTAATAACTTCCGTATATTTGAAAAAGAAATTGTATTAAACGGAATATGTTATGAGACAAAGGTTTAATCTCGTCAATTTGCAGATACTTTGGAAAAAGTAGGCACCGAATTCTGGGCATGGCGTATCTCTAACTCACGCGAGTTTTCTACAAGTCTCGGCCAGTACAAATACAACGATCTTCTAGACTCATACTCTTACAAGAAAGTCGAAGAAAATAAGGTTGCAATCTTTACTTTAACAATGTAGTTTAGAATTCATGTACACAGTTCGGAAAGATACTGTTACACCACATTGCCTACCGGAACAAATATGTTAAAATACTTTATGAATGTTAATGCAAATACTATTGTGTGAAGGAACTCACACAAAATTATAATTGAGTTCTTTTCTCGGACATTTTATGTTTAAAGACAGCCGTAATATTGCCTTAACAATGTTATAAAATATACACCCATTTCTCATTATTTAGTCGATGTTAATTCTTCTTCTTACGCCGCTGTCAGGTAACAGCTGACGGTTTTCTCCATCGTTTATCATGGATTGACGTTACGTCACTGCAAGGGGGGCGACGTATCTCATATGACGTTCTCAAGAACATTCTTGATACGTTTGTCGCAGGCTACAGATGGAAGGAGTAAGCAAATATAAAACCTGATACAAATACTGTTTGTTTACATTATTAAGTACAAAGTATGAAATGAAATGCTTTTTATATATATTTGAAACGCGTTTGATTGAACATTGTACACAATTTAAAATATTTTTATCAGTTGACCTAATACAAGAATTCTCACAAGAACGTCATTGTTTTTCTTTTTTATCGTACACTATGCAACAATGATTAATTGGTTTTCTTAAATCCGGCCACTCAAATGGTATTCTTTTTATGGGCATTCTTTATAATTATTCATACATGTAGATACACGTAAATCGTATAATATTCTCTAACACCTATTACCGACAAGTGTTTATCCCCAAGTTATCAGCCACTCAATCCGATCAACTTTATGGAGTTGTGGTTTGCCGGCCTTGATATGTTCGTGTCTGGACAACCAATGGACACTGAGGGCGATTTTACCAACTACGTTCGCAGGATTGAACGAGGGCCTCAACAAGTATGTTTCAAGTGACGGTGTACAATCGTATCTATAATTATGTATGTTATAAAAATAATTATAAATCTTAATAATCATCTCGAAGACACACAAGTTAGTGTACCGTTTACAAAACATTATGCCAAAAAATTTAATTCTTAAATATTCTTCGCTTTTTAGCTAAGTATTCCAGATCCCGTGTTTTAGTAGCCATCTATATCTGAATATAGACTTTTGGTGGCAGTCAACATTTTAAAAGGTTTACATTGTGTACATTGTATATTGTTTAACGTATTTTACAATACGTTACGATTTTATGTTAAAATTACATTTTCAAATTGTTTGACATTAAAATATATGTTTCAATTGATTTATTTACAATATAGTTTATTAAAAGTCGAACACCGGCCCTTAAATTCATTATAGAAATAACTAAAGAGTTGTTATTGTTACAAGCGTGTTCTCAATTCAATGTGTGTAGACCATTTCAAAATAATGTATCCGGTTTTTGAAAATAGAAGTGCCTCGTTAAGAAAAGAATTTCTTTTGAAACTATGTAGATGAAATTGTTAAATATATGTTTCTTGTAATACTGTCGCTTTTCATCACATTGGTTATATAACATTGGAGATATAGCATAACAAAATATTGCAGTAATCTATTCGCATGTTCTTGTGTACATTTCTAATAAAAACAGATAATTTTGCCGGATATTTGCACTGTGTATTACATCCTGTGACTTGCTTGCATGTTTTAAATATCCGAAAACTGTATTTTAAATGCTTCTCTATGTTACGTTTAATTAACTTTTGTTTCATTTTTTCTTTAAAACTTCATGTGTTTCAAGTTGGAAGAATTGATGACACTTTCCAGAAAAGCGATTGCCTTACACACAACGAGTCACAATGTATCTGTGGTATGTTAATACCTTCACACATACTTGTCTTTAATATCGTACCCGAGCAATGTTTTTATGATATCTTTGTTTGACATCCAATAATGAACAATAATGTATAAAAAAATAAAGCTAGTGTTTGCATCTTTGTCAGTGTGCATGCCCCTTTTCATTTATAAACACAACCTAGTTGTGTTCTAGTTACTCAGTTAATGATTCATGTTGACCCTTTCTGCTATGCACTTATACGGTACTTGTTCTATTTCCGTTTTTATTCGAAGGTGTGTAAGTTGGCCAACAAGGATGCTTCCATTGGCATAAAGTTGGTTTTGCCAAAACTTAAGATTTATGAGATTTGAAAAGAAAGAAGATGCGATATTTAATAAAAATCAAAATTAAATGTTAAATAGACTTATCAACAAGAAGCAAGTAATAAAAGTTCCAATCTCCTTGGTATATAAAAGGCTAAGCTTATCACAAATTGTATATATTTTGGCAAAATGGAAAGCGACTTATATAATGTTATACTATCTTAAATATACATCAATGACTCTTTTAAATTTATGAAGTCCCGAATCCCGAAGGCGATAGACGAAATGGTTGTACCGGCAGATCAACCGGAGCAGTCGACTTTCTACCGGCCTTTCAACGAGTCAGCAGCTGCAATTTATGGCAACAATACGTATGCTACTTATACATAAGCATTTTATGTATAATGCAGTAGGAAACGACTCAAGTTAATAGCTGTTACTGTTGTCATACTGCCGACATTATCATGGATCTGCATCCGCCATGAATTGTTCATATTACTACAAATAATATACTATACAGTCTGCTTGCAATGACATTTAATGTGCCTACTTTAAAGATGTTTCGTGCAAGATTGGAGCTAAAAGTTGCCATTCTTTGAAATGTTTCACATTGGTTTATGATGACTGGCGCAACATAATTATTAAACTAAGTGATTTGCTGTCTTTGTATTTAAGATTCCTCAATGATACATGTAAACGTTCAATTGAAGAATTTTCCTCACATCCAAATAGTATACCACAGACAAAATGTCATTACGAGTGGTATTGCCAACGATATAAACATTGTGTCCTTTACATTAAAGAACGTCTCTTTAATGTCTAATTTAATAACTAAAAGTTTCAGACCACCCAGAAGCTTTTCTCACCTAAACCTGTATAAACTCTAGTATTGTTTCTTTACCTTTATATAAAGTGTGCACTTTTATCAAATTAGATATAACATTGATATGATCCACCGACCCTACAATGTCTTTTGATGTTAAAGATTGTAGTTAATGTTCAATCTGGACAATTAAATAAACAGATGCTCTCTTTTTCAGGAAAGTTATCGAACAAAGACTGATTACAGCTATACGGAATTTTAACAGCAAACTCCTGGAAGTTAAAGGATTTCTAATAAATGTAAGATTTCTTCCTGAAAGGTATGTTATTATTCGCACTTTTAAGTCTTTAACACATGTGTCACGTTGATGTGTGTTTCTCAAACAACAAAAAGTGACGTTACATGTAACATAATTATATGGATAGTTGTAAAAGTATTATGACTGTGTATTTCATTTTATTAGCCATATTTCTCAAAATTCCTTATATGTATATACATGTACCACGAACACAAAAACTTAGTACAGACGAACTGCCATCGTAATTCTAAATGTTCTTACTACATTATGATGAAGACGCATTATGAAGATCGTGATTGTGTATGTCATCTATCATTATTAACACTGTTGAATATGTTTATGACATTTTAAATACGCTTTGATATTGACACTTTAATACAATTCTGATGTCATATTGTTCAGACACAATGTATTATTAATAAAATGTATTTATAGAACGGCCACTCCAAAAAAATTTGTAAAAAGTATTTATAGGTAAGCTGACCATCCGTTAGTTTATTGACATGCTATTTTGTACAACAATTTTTAAAATGCGTTTTCTTCGGTGTTACCAAGTAATACTCAGATGACATTGAAAGATTAACGTACATTGTGTCTGATAAATGTTTCATGAAATTATACTTATGTATTTCAAACAAATGCAAATGGTAATAAAATGTAAACTTGTATAATTGGGGTAAAAGGACCTGGTCATCTTACTTTTATAAGAGTACATTGTATTGTTTGTCTGTACATTGTAAAATATTTTATATTAGTTCATTCTTATTCAGGGTATATATCATTGAAATAAGGAATTTATATAAGAAAGTAATAGTCCATAAAATTGATTTTAATACTAAAATAATACAATTATTGCAGTAAATATTTATTTACATCAACGTTTAGGTAGTAAAAAAGGAAGAATAAATAATTGTCAATTGAAAACTTAACATTAAATGTCTGTTTTGTTAATTATCTATGAAGATAATGTACTGTATATAGGTTTTACTTTGCGAAAGGTGATATATTATACGGTACGGAAAGACGACATATAATTCATTAAAAGCCTGGAAGACTGATATTCAATCTTAAGAATTAACGATGTTTTTAGATATTATAATATTTAGTCTAAATCATGCTGTACTCTAATAACCTCTAATAACGCGATTTGTGTATATTTCTATATGTCTACGAAATTTTAATGACGGCCTTAAACTTAAATATTCTGTCCATGTTAATGTAGATAAATAAGGGTTTGCGGATTGCTTAAGGATTTCTGCTACCAATCAGAACAATTAAACAGTCCTCATTATTGTGTACGAGTTAGTCATATATGTTAGTTAAAAATTGCCAAGTATACTGTGCTTAGAAATTTCGCTTAGTACATGTACATCAAGCAATGGATAAGAAAACCCGAATGAGAAAATGAATGTCATATTAATCAAAGACGATATTATCACCTTATCGTTTACGATATACGTATATCATCAACAAGGCACATGCCATCGTATTTTTTGTATATTTTTTCTGCTTAAAACCGTTTAATTATTATTCTTCTTAACCAGGAGTATATGCCGAACACACGCCCACAGCTGGGAATAGGAAGTCTTCCCCAGGGTAGAGACAACTACCGCGCATGTCTGTACTTCCACACGTCTGTCAATATAAGTGCCGAAGATGTCCATAAGCAAGGTCTTGCGGAAGTTAGCAGGATTGAAAAGCTTATAAAACAGGTAAATCGAAATAGTTATAGCAATCATTATGCAAACCAGTATGCACAATGCATTTTTTCAAATGAATATAATTGGAAACTAAAAAAAATGAGCATTATACGAATGTTTTCATCATGTTTATAGCCAACAATTCATCCATAAAACTAAAAGTACTTTTTCTATTTTGAAAAACAATTAAAGCTTGTTTCATTTGTCAAAATGTGTTTAAAGCCTACGAGACGCAAACAGGTCGACCATGAAAAGTGAACTGTCTTCCTCTTCCCTTGGATAATCTGGCATTTAAAATCATTTGTGTAAATTACCTTTTTTATTGTGTACCAAAAGTTACGCGTTTGTGCATTGTGTACAGATAAGACATTTCTTAATGCACAGGCACTTTGTACTATCTGTTTTTGTATCCAAGCTGCACATTTTTTGTTTTAATTAATCTATTGGATTAAAATTGACCATGTACCGTTATAAATTATCATGACTGACAGTTGTGGAACTGTCTATTGTTGCATTGCACTGACCATTTTTTGTGACGGTTTTTTGTTCATGCATCCGTGCGTTTTTTTTATAACAGGAAACTCTTTATTTGCAGAAATGTTGGAGCAGAGAGTTAATGTATATTGGTTTGTCAATCAGAAACAAATATATTATTTTGCATAACATTTACATATTTGTTTACGACTACTCCTTATTGTAAATTTATCTATATGTATTTTATTTTAATCCAACAATATTTGTTTGCAGAAAATGAAGAATGTGGGGTTCTCCGAAACGATGTCCATATCCGACATGTACACGAACTTGACAGGCGACGCCCGTTTTCTCTTGCCGGGAGCCGTGAGTATTCTTGATTATTTTAAATCTACAAACTTGAAGTAATTATCTCATTCAGTTTATTTATTTAAATTTCTACTGCCTGGAACCCAGCATTATTTGCGTACTTCTTAGACAGTTATATTACTTAAAGTAAGGTTTATGGAATTCTTAAGAATTCGTATATAATTTAAAAAAACAACATAAAACAACGTGGTCTTTTCAGGATAAGGCCATGCCATATTGTGTTAAGCGTCAACTCAAGTTTGACAAACCTAGGTACCTATTCACAAAAACACACAAACTGAAAACGAAAACACAACTATTTTACCACAAATGCAATGCATTATTGTTTATATTCAATGGAAAAACATCATCATACTATTAAAAAATGGTTTTAATTTCTTACGAAATGAATACTTTTAGCATGAGTTAAAACATATAGTGTAATATAAAATGTGTGTTTTCAAGTAAAATATGTATTGTTTTAATGCCACAGCTATGGAAATATTGTCACAACATATTTTTTGTAAGTAATAAGTAAGTGTGGAGTAAATCAATAAAAATGAGAATACTTAATATACTTCCATTCAATGATGACTATTAATATTAATGTTTCATGTTATACATTTAAAACGATAACAGTGTCTTTTACCATGAACCAAGACATGAACTATATTTCACTGGCAATACTTTCAAAATATAATTAAAAAGTAACAGTATATACGTGTAAATGGAACTCTTGAGACAAAATACTTAGGAGATCTTAGGAGTGCATGTAATATCAACATTTCCACCCTGGCTACTGTTCACATAAATTAGTACTTAGTAGTACATGAATTTTTATAGTTTATAGTTTTAAATATAGTATATTTTTTTGAATCGTGGGACATCAGAATAAGTTAAGAAAATTTCACCAAGACATTATTTTTTATTGGATTGAGGACTCTTAAACATACGCGCACGCGGACGCTTAACAGAATTCCGATTTGGCATGGCCTAACATATTTCTGATACACTTTTACAATGAACGCAGCATCTGAAAAGTTAAAATGTTACAGATTTCCCGGTCACGGTTGCCGGTGCAAAAATGTTAAGATTATTGAAAATGCTAGGACAATACTTTTATACCTTTATTATCGGTCTGACACAATTTGTGCAATATGTTAGGTATTCTAAATGAACTTACGTTACAAAAGGAATAACAAAATGTCGTGGCAAATGATGTGTTTTGGACAAAAAGGTAAAAAAACGACATCAACAAAACAAAAATAAAAATCCTTGCCGGAGACGGGAATCGAACCCGAGTCTCGCACCCCAGTCGGTTGCGTTACCTCTGGACCACCTAGTCAACTGAAAATAAGGATTGTTGTCAAGCTATTTAACTGTTTTAACGCATTTGGTTCAAACGTTAACAAACAAAGCCAAATGTGCGGGCCACACATATGCAACAAAAACAATTCTGTATATTTTCACATACATGGATAACCACAATAATGCAGTTTCTCATATTTACCATATTTACTGGAGTATGCTTCACTGCTTAAATATGGTAGAAATCTTAGATGTAAACAATTCTGACCAAGATACAGGCATAGCAACGTTAATATTATTTGAAGGTTTGACAATAATAAATCAACCACGTGTCTTTTTGATTTCAATAACAATGGAAGATGCCGAAAAAATAATGCTGTAGACCAAGCAGACATAGACAACGTTTAAAACGTCATGGCAAAATGGTCCACGCATAAAACGAAAAACACACCACCAGGCACAAGAAACACAAAATTGATAGACAATGGCCAATTGTTATCTTTTCTATTCTGCAATTGTAGCCATACTGCTCAAAGCTTAGGTAATTTTAATCACCCCTTTTCTGAAAGGTGTGCTGTTCAATCAACTTTTAAAGACTTAGAAAAAATCAGAAATTGTATAAATCGAAATTGTTCATTTCAAACATGACAAAAAGAATATGACTTCAGGTAAGCCGGCACAGCCAGTGAAATTATAAACACTATCTCGTATCTTACAGCATTCTATCCGTCTTAATTTAAAAATGTGTATTTTAATGTGACGCAATGCGACTTATTTTTTGGAGTCTAATCGTCTGAATTGCTTTGGTCGAATTGCTGAACTGTACAAGATGTTATTGCGTTTAGAAGCCAGACGGCGCACATACATATACATACAACCACCAAAGCGACGTCTTTTAGACCTGAAAATAAGTTTGAGTTACTTCAAAATGTTAAGCATGTATTGGTCCAACTGTTCAATTAGGCTTGCGTGAAGCCCAGTAATGTGCGGAATATTATAGGTCAAACCTTCATATCCAGCAGCACAAAGCCCCATAATTTGTGTTCAATATAACTTATATGAATCCCCGCACGTCATCTACGAGTCATGAAGACATATATTTTCTGAGCCAGTGACGTTGGTGTACTAAAGTATTATATCTGACTCTCCTGCAGCGACTCCTTGAAATTGCATTACACACAAAAGCCGTTTATAAACGTCACATCTCAAAATACTATGGCATTGACGGACAGGTAGCCGTATTTCCAGCCACGGATTCACATGTATCTATTAAGCATAGTCAACATTTAGTGTCGTCTTTTTCTGATTCCTTGACGTTGGTGAACTAACACAGCATATCCAACATTTTCGTTGCAATGACTGTTTTGACAGGCATAACACATCTCCGGCCAATTGTGTAAGAGGCGAACATTTCCGATATTTACTTCATTGACCTCATTGACACAGTGAATTAGATTAATCAAATAACCGACACTTGATTTGAAATAAATTGAGAAAAGGGAAAGCCCTCAGGAAGCATAGCCTGCATGGTAAAACGCAAATATCCGATTTTTATTGCGATTTGATAGCCACGTGAACTCGGGCAAAACAGTTTACCATGTGCGATGCAAGGACCTTTATATATAGTTGTATTTAAATACAAGAAACAGCTGTGTCTTCTTATTGATGCCAAACGTCTATATATTAATGTGAACTGCTCATTTGTGGGATGGTTAACGTCGTTATTTTGCTTATTGCACTAGTTTGGTAACAACCTTGTCTCAATGATATTCTTATGACCCAATATCTGAGATATTAGTGTGCTTTCATGCGTCTACGCATTCCATAGTTTGACTGTAAGACGTACTTACTTGCAAAGTCTCTTATGCAAATCACGGTATATATTTAGACGTTAGTATTGAACGTGATATGTGACAGTTATAGCAAGTATAATTATATCGACATTTCTTCTTGTACACTAGAAGCTTGATTCATAGGAGAAGAGCCTGAGTATATTTCCAAATACATTTGGACTGTATTGTACCTCGTTGTTTTTATGCAAACTTGTAGTTAATGAGAGATGTGCCTGCACATAATGTGCAACTCGTTTTTTAGGGCGTATATTTACTGAGACATCATTTGGTGGGCATGAACTTTCGTTGTTTGACGGCATTTGACATGTTCGCGGAAGCTTGAATTCATGGATTTTAAATTATATCAATATTACTAAAGTAAATACACAATGTAACTGTTTCGTTGTGATCGTAAATGCGTGGATTTGCTATACACACGAAGTTAAAATATATTATTTTACAACAGTTTTAATGTATGTGTAATTGAATAATGCCTACGAGTTGACAGATCATTAACAACGTAATATTCATATCTTATTTCTATTACATTGTGATATTATAATAATTCGTTTGACTTTTACCATAATTTCGACATATTAGAGGGATACAGTCATTCTGTTTGGGTTTGAGTTCATAAAATAAACATGGAATTTCGCACTAGATTTCGTTATGCAATATATGAGACCGTTGGTGATATGATATCATTGTTTTATTTTAATAAATAACTTGAACATACCACTTGTCACTGTTGTGTACCAGATACCAGAAACAGAGTGTGCTGCATCTGCTCAGAAGCCTTTCTTTGCAATCGTAAAAAGACAGAACTAATATTGTTCAAAGAAATTATAATCTAATGTGTGTTGGGTATAATATGAACATTGCCCTACATTTAAGGCAGATAGATAAAAAGTGCGTTTAAACGACACTAACAAAAGAATAATGTCCATACTAAGCAATGTGTTTCTAATAGAAACCCGAACGTGAGATAATATAACTGTATGTCTTCTTAAAACGAAGTGTTACCAGAATGACGTAGTATTACTATACGTAATGGTATAACGGTGTCGTTTATTAAACACCCATTTACGTTGTACCAGTCCTGCTGAATACAGTACTGAAAATAACAAAAGGCGTTATAATAAAACGTAAATGTATGAATGGGTTGAAAAAGCTATTTTATTGAGCCTGTATTTTCTACATTTTGATTGGTGTTCGTTTTTATTTAAGGGATAAACGTGTGCAAATTCAAAGAATGTAAGAAAGTTTTAAAACATATCTACATCCTAAATGGATATATAGCTGTGATTGTTGTTTCTTACATACCATAGTCTTTAAAATAGTCAAATGTTATGTAATTGTATTGTCATTACATATGAACTGTGATGTTAGCTTAGTCGTTATACGACTGCCTACGGGAAAATGGCAAAGCTGAAATCAAACCTCGCTTTAATGTTTAACATATAGTTTATACATGTAAGACTTTAATAATATACGGTCCTATGTGATAAACATTCATTCTTCATTTTTAAATGTGAGAACGATTAATACTACACTTTGTGTAAAGAGGTAACAGATTTATAAGTCATTTGTCAGTGGGCTATTTTTTCAATGACATACACTGTACCACATGGAACACTATACTATTTCGGAACGCAGCGGATAACATTGGTTTTAATTACCATGCACCTTCTAATTTACATTAACATTAGTTTATATCAGTCTTTGGAAACCTCTCAGTCGCCAAACATGTGCCACTATAAGATTAAATTGACATTTATAGATGCGTATTGTCCATTTCTAAGGCGTCTTATTGTGCAATTTATGGGAAAAATGTGTATACTGTGTATTCTGATTATATCTTGTGCACCTCTAGATCTACGTGACAGGGTTATCTTATTGTTTTAGATTACATGGTTTAAAAGAAACGACACGATTCTAAAATACCTTTCTAGAGTCTGTAGGCTTTGTTCGATTATTTAATTTTTTAATATAATATAATAAAGCTTGTACACCGTTGTTTGATCGTGTTTTGTAGACAGTTGAAAAAGTAACAAAAATGTAAGTTGCAAACCAAATCAGATATAATATGAGAGCCGTGATTAAATTGGACTCAACTTTTTAATTGCACGATAAACGGTTAAACATTTGAAATGTTACAGGGGTATAGTACTGATGTGACTGCTTTAAAATGCCCTTTCATATTATATAAGTGTGTACATGTGTATTTATCTGGTACTCTGGGATTCTAGATTATAAGTAATGTGTTTTAAACTACAGTTTCGCTCATTTTGTTTAATCCCATCATAACAACAGTACAGGGGTGGTGTGCTAAACACTAACAAACACATACACAGTGAAACACCGTCGAAACATAAGGTTGAGTTGTTTTGTTTAATTATTATTGAATTAATAACCTTACAGACTGAGATCATGCAGCGGTTCCGGGAGATCATCTATGGCCGGATTGAGCCTCTCATCGCTAACTACTTCACACACGTGCCCAACCTGCCTCTAGAGTAGGTACCCTTACCTTGA
>Ga0224511_10001983_pt1 | contig 13245 bp, 4 predicted proteins | sample SF_May12_sed_USG_2_FD_169988 | JGI IMG/M metagenome (GOLD analysis project Ga0224511, IMG submission 169988) | Sediment microbial communities from San Francisco Bay, California, United States - SF_May12_sed_USGS_8_1 | ecosystem: Environmental > Aquatic > Marine > Sediment | place: USA...
CTATTGTATATGTGATAACGCTTATCACAAACAGGAACCATGCTTTCCATTGTTTAAACTAGGTCAGATTGTCATTTTACCATAAACCTATCAGCCATTGAATTAAAATTGACCATGTACCGTTATATTTTATCCTGATTGACAGTTGTGGAACTATCCATTACTTCCGACTGTCTGGGCCCATAAAAACAAAATTTGTTATTTCAAGCCCCCTTTGTTTGGTCGGAAAACTCGTATATACTATAACCATATGCAAATATGACAAAACATATCAAAATGCTATTACCAAGTCTCTAGATCTCCCAGATAATTTAAAAGTAAAAGCATTTTATATATGATGTGAATGTTTGTTGGTATGATGTGAATGTTTGTATGTTTGATGTGAATGTTTTTTGGTATGATGTGAATGTTGTTATATATGATGTAAATGTTTGTACGTATGATAGTTACAAAAGGCCACTCTGCATTCAGACGTGGTTAGGCACACCAATCTTATTAACTAGTTCGAGACTTATATTTCTCTCAACAATACCGTGTCCTGCGTAGAAACCTAAGTAAAGCAATACAACTAAAATGTACTAAATAAAAGCGATGAATAGCATTTCAACAACTACATGCAATATACTTTATGTTTAGGGTTAAATGCGAAGCAATTTGTCTTTACTTACATCAATCACTCTCGACCGCTCACGGGACGAATCTTCAACCACTGTACCACCGATGATGTACGAAAGATACTGGAAACTGAAAATGATTGGGTAACCGTTGAAAATTACCCATATCTTCATAATAAGCCAACTAGTACCTTCCTCATTCATGCGTGTCATTCTTTCAAATAGAATAATCATTTTTTTGCGTACACATTTGTGTGATTTATTGGTAAAGAATGGTACTTTTGAGGTAACATGACAATGTTTTACTTATTTCATTTCAATATCATTGCTAGTTTTTGAAAATTACAAATTGACTATTTTGGGCTGTATTTGGGCATTTAGCTTTGTATCTCCTCCTTAACACCCACTTATTATTTGGAAGAAACGATTACCTTTGATCAAGGTTTATAAACCCGTATGTTCTTTAGGCACAATAAAAAGAAACTTATATATCTGCTATTTTGCCGCCCCATTTCGATAACGATGAAAACAATGTACAATAGATAAGCAAAGGCAAACGACCTTTAAATGTGTACCATAGACACACTAATACGTTTTTCCCAATGAAATAACCATTAAATGAGACAACGCGTCTGAAAGTTGTAGAATTATAGCGATCATTCGTCCATAACAACAAGACAGACATATATCACACATTTGACAAGGTCATGAATCAGTACAATACGTTACTACCACACACTGGTATGATTTCGTTTAAGAATGTTTATGATTGTTATATCATTGTATTTAGATACAACTAATTTTCTTTCTTCCCTAAAAGGGTTGTATTTGCGACAAAGTACTATTTTTGTATTATTATATTTTATAGATTTTGATAATATATCAAAGATTTAAACCGTTATATATGATACGCATTATATAATTATATACTTTCACAAAGAATCGGTTCACAAAAAGTACTTAATTGTAGTTATTAGTTAAAATAAACATGCTGTAGACCATGCATTTTATATTATAAATTGAAGAGATGATAAACAATGTCGAAAATCTTCGCACTGTCATTTAGGATTGTAAGTGTGCAATTGAGGGACACTGTATGTCCTGATTTTACATGTTAGGTATGACTTCTAATAGCTTGCCATCATAAGCCATATACATGTATCATACAGGTACTTCATATTCTTTCAAAAGAACATTTACTGGTTAAATATATTTACCCACTGTATAACATCTACAGCCATATCAAATACATTTAGCCATTACTTCGAGGGCACAGAAACAAACTTTGTGTTGATAAACTGTTACGTGTATGGCGTTCAAACCTAGCCATGACACTAAAACGTTGTCGCTATACTGTGTATATTATGTGAAAAATGCTAATTACAAAGCCTGGCACATTATGCATTCTTTGTCAAACATTTACGTGCCGCCTCCAGAAAATACTAAGTGTTTGTGCAAATTTACATATTTTGTAAGTAGGAAAATTACATTTTATACAGCGTTAACTATAAACAACTTTAAACAATAACAATTATTTTGTTTAAATATGCCCAATATTGAGGCATATTTACCTATGCATTTTTGTTTTAAATTTCGAAAATTATGTATTATATATTATTATTTTTATATATCTAAATTGTGTTTTTCAGTTTTAATTTAGCATTTGTGTGAACATAATAAAAACGTAAGTATTTAATTTAATAGAATTTATATTAAAATGGTGCTCGGAGAAAAAATAGTGTAAATCATGCAGACACAGTTTAAGGACAACATGGTAATTTGGCACAACAAACTAAAACGCCAGGCGCAACAACTAACAAACCCAATAAGAACCCACTTGACGGTCGCAAAAAAACATACAGTGAACAAAAATACAATAAAACAGCATTATGATTTTTATTTATGCAGTTTCGCTATGTGCAATGTGAATCAATTACGGTTATAATATAATAGAGTAGGTTAGTGTATAATCCACAGTCTGTAGTTATCGACGCTTTTATGCAAATAATCTGTAAACTTTACCTCGTTGTTGACTTGTTTGCATTACCTTAAGTCACATTATATGACGTAATTAAACTTCCCCTTTTCTAACCAGACGTTCCATGCACTTTCTGAGGCGCGCATAACAAACATTTAGAGGTAATATATACACAATTTATTAAATCAAGATTTTTGGGGGCTGTTATTGACAAAGTAAAGAGCAGTGGCAAAGACTGAGCAATGAAATAATGAAACACAAGTACTATTTTGTTTATTTATGTAACTTTACCTGGTATACCATAATTATGTTCTCTGTGTTATGGGCGATATCGTTAAACATTTTGAAAATAAGAGGGGTGTCGATAACACCCAGATCAAATTATCAACATTAACAGTACCCGCCATATGTGACTGTTTTCAAAACAAACTATTTTTCTATTCAATCCTCTCTATATCTAGTACCATGTCCAAGCAAGTATCACGAAAACCCAGGGGAAATTATTCTCTGACAAAACTGAATCTTGCATTAAACATGGTGCGCTCCTGTGCGAGGTCTAAACGGAAGGCATCTATGACTTACGACGCTTCTTGATAAGCTTGCGGGGCGTGTTCCCGAAGCCAAATCGCGACCGGGTCTAGAACCTGTTATAAAAGTTGCCAATGATACATTATTGGCTAGGTATATTAACCTCATGGAGGAAATGCGGTACCCACTTTCGAGGGTTCAGTTGAAATACGAGGTAAAACGCATCCTTGATAACGACATGCGTCCGGACCCGTTCCAAAAACAATATGCCCGGCAACAGATGGTTCTACGCACTTTTGGGACGTCATCATGAGTTTAAAAGAACGAACAGATGTGCCCCTATGTCACCAGCGGGCGAATATATCATTCGAAATAGTTGAGGCATGGTACAAAGGTTTCTTTGATTATGTGGAAAACATGTTGAGAATACGAAGGAGTTGCTAAACCATCCCCGGAGAGTATTTAACGCACATGAAAGCGGGTTTCCACTCTGCGTAAAGTCTGGAAAAGTATTTGCGCCGGTTGGATGCAAGAACGTTTATCATGTTGCCACATCCCACAAGACGCTAATAAACGCGATGGCTTGTTAAAATGCTATCTGCAAATATGCTCCCCAATTGATAGTTTTTACCGGCGAACGATTAAGGGACACCGGAATTTCCGATTTTCCAGAGGCATTGTGCGGCCAGACGGCAAGATTTGTTTCTACGACATGTTATCTCTTTTGTGAAATATCAAAATATCCCGTTCCCAATTGTTTTGCTGGTGGCCATTCTAACCACATCACGTACCAGGAATCACATATTTGTGCGGACAACAACGTTATCCTGTATTGTCTCCTCCCAAACGCCACTCATATTTTGCAAGCGTTAAACGTAGGATTCCTCGTACCAGTGAAAGAGTGCCTGGAAAAAGTGGTTCTGGCTTGGCAACTACAACATAGATTCCCAAACAAAGGCTCTCTACGCATTGTTAAAAATGCGTGGGAATATGTTACGAACTTTATGAATGTTGCACATGGCTTCTGAAATCAGGGCTTATTCCAATCGACCCCCGCAACATTGACAATACTAAATTCGGTTTATCTAAGCGTGTAGAATATGTAGAAAACACAAGCGCAACACATCCGCTTTCGACGCGATTGCATGTCAACCCGTTGCCGCCACCTTTCGTTGCCTCCTGCCGACCTATCTTCATCGTGCGCTGACACTTTGTTGCCACCATCGGACCCTTTGTCATCGCATGTCGACCCTGTGTTGCCAATATCTGACCCTGCATGGACGCCCGCCGACCATTCGTGGCTATTCTCGGACCCGTCGCCATCGCCTGCCGACCCGTCATTGCTTTTACTTACCGGTTTATCGCCGCCACCTGTTCCCACATTCCCCGCTGCCTGAAAAAAAATGAAAACAGTGACCAAGGCGTGCGTAGTTTAAGTATTACCTGGTGTTAGACGACAGTCATCCTCTGTTTCAACTGACTTTCAATTACTAAATATACCTGAAAGAAAGAAAACGGAGAAAACATAATAAGATAAAAAGATTGGAAAATGAAGAAACAAAAAAAGCATGATAGAAGAGGAAAACAGATGAAGAAAAAAACAAAAAGAAAACCCAGGTCGATTCTAGACATTAGTTCGGTCGATGATGACAAAAATGTTAAAGTTCGCAACAACAAATGAGATTGCAGTAACGACGAACGACAAAAGTTGTCCCGGTTGCAAGACCGACGATTATTTACACACATACTGTACTAGTATCATGACTGAACAACGTCTGCTGGCTATACTGTTTTTTATTCATAAAACTGTTTATTTGTAAACAAATTTAAAGAATTAAGAATAATGTGAAATAAAATAGTTATATGTATTCTGATTTAAAAAGGTAGATCTGTTTTAGCTTATAATGAGGGGTGCGTTTTGACTTCTCAACAGGGGTACATTTTTACTTTCCGTATGGGTAGTTGGGTACATTGTAGTAAGGGGTACATTTTGACAGTAAACTGGTAAACACCGGAGAGATGTGGTCTGATTTGTTCTGACCTTCATAACTCTTAACAGTTTAAATTTGTTTGCATGTTAGCGAGAAAAATGTTAGATGGGTACAAAACTTTCATTTTTATGTTTTATCTTTGAATAAATAAATTATATGATTCTTCAAAGTTAATAATAACACTAATGATAATAGAAAGTCAGCGCAGTTTTGGCAGATTCAAGATTATCTGTGGTAATTTCTGTTAAAAAAGGCCGACATGAAGATTCAACTATAGTCAACGATCGGTCTGAAAATACTTCAGCGTCCGCCATTTTGCAGAGAATATACCGCGCCGCGGTGAATGATTGAAAATTAAATGAAATTTTAATCTAAGGCCTAGATATAGGTAAACATGCTTTTTCCAGTTATTTAATTTATTCTAATATAGAATGCTTATTTCTTTTTTTATATTAATTTCGTTATATCATTTCATTAATCCTAAATAACATTTTTTTAACACCAACTGTCATTGGTTCCTTGAATTGTCTTTATCCAATCATTACAGAGGATAAGTTTCTTAGCTATAAATAACATCAAGCTATCAAGCATCGAGCTGTAGCTGGATATCGAGCTACAGCTCTAATTCGCTATTAATAACATCAAGCTATCAAACATCTAGCTGTAGCTGGATATCGAGCTACAGCTCTAATTCGCTCCCTGATTGTTCAAAATCCAGCTACAGCTGGATTTCTAGGGGAATCGTTACGATAGGTACTTTTGGCCCAAATCATGCGCCATAGATGGGTCGCCTGACGAATGGGTCAAGTGCACCATACATCCACGTTCATAGCACATTACAAGTACAGACGATGTTGTGATTATGAAAATCCAGCTGACCAGATGTCTGCTTACTTTTTTCATTGTGAATATTGTCTTTAAATTATTGGTTAAAAATTATTGGTGTGTTTGTCGGACAGTGTAGATTCTCTGTTTGCTAACAAGTATTTTAAAACTGAAATTGTAGTTGGAACATCACTACTTGTAAATGAATATTCGTTCATGTATTTACCAGAACTTATTGGGTTATCAGTTTTCTAATTAAAATACTATGTTCTGTTGTGTTTAACAATAAAATATTGTTGTTTTTTTGTTTTTAAATAAACTCACCCAGTCGAAAACTGTCTTCATGTGTCGATAACTACCAAAAATAACGCGTTCCGATGTTAAGGCGCAAAATCAACTGTCGATAACTGTTTTACTAACTCCAACACAATTTAAGAAACAAATTGATTGTTTAAGGTGCAGTCACACTACGGCGTATGAAAGAACGTATGAGTAGCGTATGAAAATTTCGGAAAAAACTACTTATACGCACAACTTTTGAGTGTTAAACCCGAGCTATCGACGTCAGTCCGTCATGGTAGCGTATGAGTAACGTTTGCATAACGTATGCGAGCGTATGAGTAACGTATGCATAACGAATGCGAACGTATAAGTAACGTATGCGAGCGTATGAGTAACGTATGCATAACGTTCGCGTGCGCATTGAGTAAAGTGTGTACTTATGACTATGAATAGCACCGACTTTCCACTGTGGACTGTCCCAGTGTCTTCATTTTTAAGCTAGACTCCGAGGTGTCAAGACGCATACAAAATGTCTTCGGCCTATTCTTCTCCCTTTCCTTCACATGTGTCTTCCATTTCGTTTAATATAATAAAGTGTCAAATTTATTAAATCAAAATGGTGTTGGAGGAAAACTTCTGTCTACAACTGACGAAAATCGAGAAAAAAGGACCCTGTGTATATTTTGAGCTCAACTGGTCACTGTTTGTACCAACGTATAAGTAACGTACCTCTAGCGTATGTCTAGCGTATTCAGCGTATGCCTAGCGTATGATGAGCGTATGCGTAACGTATTATCTATACGCTCGAATACGCTGAAAATTTTTGAACATGTCCAAATAATGGATAGTTCCACAACAGTCAATCAGGATAAATTATAACGGTACATGGTCAATTTTCATCCAATGGCTGATAGGTTTATGGTAAAATGACAATCTGACCTAGTTGAAACAATGGAAAGCATGGTTCCTGTTTGTGATAAGCGTTATCACATATACAATAGATTTCGCCATTTTAGGGCGGAGATTAAGAAATTGTGGAACTATCCATTATTTTAGCCTCTGCGTATTACAACGTACACCGACGTATAACAGCGTATGAGGAACGTACACGACGTATGCCTAGCGTACCCCTAACGTATATCTGCGTATACGAGCGTATGATCATACGCTGGCATGCGCTGATGTCATACGCTGTAGTGTGACTGCACTTTTAGTTACAAAAGTACAAATCAAACCATTTGCAGAGTTTTTTTTATGCCAAGCAGAATTTAAGTTTTACTCTCCGTTTCTTGTAAGGAAATAATAGGATATTGAATCATTACAAACAAGTACTTTTATCACAGTGACATAAGATACATTATTTTAAAGCAATCGGAAACAGCTGTGTTCCAAGGTGGAGTGGTTTTTTGGTAAACAAAGATTAAGATGTTTAAACGCCAGATAACGTAGCCAAGTTAGTAAATACATGTAGATATGATATGGACAAATAAAGGTACAGATACAGTACTGGTATTTTAGGACTGTTTTTATTTTATAAACACTTATTGTTTTAACTAAGGTCAACAAGCAAAACAGATATTAAGAACAATAGACCATTCACCCAATTAGTGTACTCGGTTTATGTCAGCGCCATTGGTGTGCGTAAATCATAGTGTGCAGTCACATCATTCTATACATATATGGTGACGTCACTACGTTATTATCACCTCTATACTAGACCGTAGGATTACCCCCTATCTGGGGGATTTGTGCTTCCGCAAATATAGTTCGCGTACGATTGACGAATTTGGAAAATTGCCTTTAAAATATAGTTTAGGTGTATAAAACGTAAAGGTAAATGAATAATACATTTTAAAATGTATGTCTATATTATTATATGTGTTCAATTGAGGCAAAAAACATTGTAATAAAACAAGTCGAAGATTCTAATTTCACTTTCTCTTATCATCATCTATCGTGGACGTGGAGGATAGTGAAAGTAGCTTGAAAGTAGTGTGATCCCATGATTCTTAGAGCGAAAATACACAGGTCAGTAAGACCGTGTTTGTACACAATGGCAGTCACATAATAATAGGTATTAATTATTATAAATTGAAGAGATATTCAAATAAAGAATGTTGTAAACAATGTAGATATGCCAAGGTTAAGGGCACCATGACAAAACGGCATGTACAAAAACTAACGCACAGAACGACACAGAAACACGTACAACATCATGACGCACACGTCACACATAATATGAAATGGTAATTGTGTGTTTTAGTTGAAACCCAATCCCAATTTGGATACTATTATAACCTTCTATCAAGGTTTATATACCCGTATGTCGAAAATATCACCAACATAAAAATGTTTGTATTTCACATCTCTATAACGATGACAAATTAGTACAACAGACAAGGGAAGACGAACGACTTTTTAATGCGTACACTGGGCACAATAATACTTTTTTCCCAACGAAATAACATAAGACGTCCAGAAACTGTTGAATGATAGCGATCATTTGTCTATAACAACGTGACAGACATTTATCACATATTCGACAAGGTCATGAATAAACACGTAAAGCTTAAACCTTATTATTGATAAGAAATAGAAGTTATTGATAAGAAATGTCGCGAAATTCCCTAAGGTATATAAACCTTCATGTTGCTACATTACTTTCGTGCATTCAAGTTCCTATAAATAAAATTGATTTAACAAATATTATCCTTAAGTTTAATAAGCTAAACCTTCTGCGGTATAGAGGGATGAATACATATTGTAAACGTGTGTAAAATGCCAGGATATTAGCCTTTAGGAACATCAATGTTTAGCTCTTTGGCGCTGAGTCATAGATAAACGAGAGACTTAATGTTCTAATTTCCATTGTAAAGTGTCAATATGTGCATGCTAGATAACAGTTAGAGACTAATGTAAGACGTCTGACTCTAAAAATGCCATTACAGAGTCAATGTTTATTATGTCTTGATAGTCGGGCTTACAATGTTTACATAAACCGGTGCATAATGCGTTCCTCTTTGCTAATATTTTAAATATGTTTTCTAGAAAGTGCCTAGTGTCCTTGAACTATATGTACCTCATGTATTTGCATATTTTACATATTGTCTACAGTTAAGGTTTACACAATTAACTAAATAAATTCGTGAATGTACGTAAATTGTGAACATATATATTTAGTACATTGTTAACGTACCCAAAACATTAAGATGTTTACAAAACAAAACTTTTTTTTTGTTATACCACTGCACGTTGTTCACTGGCAAAACATACAGACATAACCGGTTTTTTTCGTGTTCTTTATATGTGCAGATACGAAGATAACAGTTATACAAAGCTGTGACAATATTCGACGCGTATCCTTCTCAAAGCATAACAAATTCTGTCCATGGCTAAAACATTCATTTGATTTACTAAAACACTGTATTCATTAGGATCTTACTTGCTGTGTTATTTGCGCTTTTAAAGACACAGTACTTCCATTTTATCTGACATTATCACAATATTATACACCACAGTTATGATGTTGTTAAAAATATCGTTTTGAATCATTTGGCATCTCTAACGAACTAAGGACATTTTAAACAGTGTCGAAATAATATTGTTTCCAAGGTTACAAGTCGTGATAGATCTAAAGTGCTTGTAGTTCTATCCTTACCCAAACAAACGATACTTTGAAGTCATATTATAGATTATAGATGTATATGGTTTTAAAAGACGTTAACTGTTGAAAAAAATCATTGTCTTGGTTTTCAGATTTAATAAATCAACATTTCTATATTTGAAAAACAGTGTTTTAATGTGTATTATTTCGTATTTTGCATGTTTAATAATACACCAAGTCAATTTGTTCAATCTAAGAAGTAGTTGACATTGCGCTTAATTTGGTTTAGTTGTCCCACACACTGGCTCATGTGATAAAGTAGACAGTCGCTTACATACTTACATGTAAGAGGGGAGTACTGGTGAACCCAGGAAAGTTAGTTATAGGACTGACCGCCGTGCGGTCAACTCATCTCCGGTACATACAAACAACATATTTACAGCGTTTTATAAACGACTAAACATTCAACTAGCAATATATCTTCTTTTGATACATTCTTGACCGCACATTGAAGATTCCCTTTTTCTGTCTATGTTATATTATAGACATCATTTAACAGTCATCAAGAAACAAGAATCATTCCATGCAGACCAAAGGAATGTCAGCGTATCTGTGTCAATGGTCATTGACCGCAATAATGGGCACATCAGAAAAGGGTAATCATAAATTACTTCAGAACCTTCAGACCTTTTAACAGGAAAATGAATGAATGTGTGAAGTTTGCTAAAACTTAAAACTCAACATTTCTTGGAGACAGCAATTTTAAATAAAATAAAAATAGAAAAATCCGAAAAACACAAAAATAGTTTATTCTGAACGTCTGTTGCGTCTTGGTGTTCAGTGTGTTTTTGTGATGTGGGCAGTGGTTTAATGTGCACCTTGACAAAAAGGCCCGTACAAATACTAACACACAGAACAACACAAAAACACGTATAACACCAATTATAATTTATAATTTCTTAAATGATTTGCCAGTACAACGATTATTGAAACCGTTGGATATAGGACACATGTTTTTTATCTACAACACAAATCGAGTGCCAAATATTGACATAACAGACTGAACAGTCCCAAAACATCATTTATTTTTAAAATAGCAAATGATGACATGGCAGAACAAGAGAGATTGCGTGTGTTAAGCAATCTACTTCAGGTTCCGCGCAATATGTGAAGTGTTCAAGTGTTTAGAATAAATCTACAATTGATGCTTGTATGTGTCAAAAGGTTGCCCTCCTTTATCAATATGTATAATTATATACATAAATTATATATATATAGAAACAATGTGTTAAATGTGTTAATGTTCGATAATGGAACAGTTTTTTACATTGCAGCCTATAAATAAATAAAACATAAAATATAAGTTTACCAAATATCCAGACAATATAAAAATTGACGATGTACGTTTCGGTTTAAATAATTTTTAATCCTCAGACGAAACAGGATTTAACCCAAAGATTACTTAGTCCTACATTATATGTTTTACATTGCGCTCTTCCTGAATTTGATGTTTCATTTTTAATCATTTATTACTTCCAATTCCAAGAAATAAGACATTCATATTTCGAAATACGTTCAATGTCTGGGCAATGGTTTCAAAGAACGTCAATGTTGCAGAGTTATGGCTCAGACACATAGATAAATAAACGTATGTATGGTCCTAATGTCATTCTCCTTTGTATTGTGTCAATATTTGCATACCATATAACAGTTAGAGGTTTACGTTCATCTCTAATATTGCCATTTTTAAATTTATGTTTTATGTTGCATTTATGCAGGAGTATAATGTCTACATTAGTCAAATAAAATGCGCTCCTATTTGATTATCATATGAATGTGCCCTCTCGCAATACGAGAATATTATTATAAGGTCAGCGTTCTTGAACTATATGCACCCATAATGCACCTGTCAAAAAGATAATATATGTATTAAAACCATAAACATAAATTCAACAAAGCGATAAAGAAAAACGTAAACATTGCACTTTTCAAACAGACGTGTTGTATAGCAGCCATCTAGTTGTGAGAAAAGTATCCATTGGCACGGCGTTTAATTAACGACTAAACGTTTGTGTAACAATATGACTTATAAAAATAATAAATAATAAAACTCTTTTTTGTGTAGTTGTCGTCTTCTATTTTATTCCCACTCCGACTAGTTTGCAATAATACTTATAGTCATTACAGTCACAAACATACAAGAATAATCCGTGTGGGTCGACGTAACTCACGTGTCTGTGTATCAATGGTCATTGACCGAAATCACCGGCTTAACAATAACATGATAGCACAAATTACTTCCGAGTCCCCAGACATATTACAGGAAGAGCAATACTTTATTTTAGAAACTGGTAAATGAACCATTGTGTAGTTAACACAGCAAACCAGCAGTTCTCTTTTTTCAAATTAGAAAAACCATTGGCGTTGTGCTTTGTAAATGTGTTTACATTTAAATAAAGCAATTTGCACCGTAATGAAACAAACACAGTTAACGAGTATGGTGCAGGCAAACAAGACTTACCGAGTCACATATGTCTGTAAAGGCGAGACATTCAGCGCCTAATCTATTGTGCAGCTTACATCCCAGGCAGGTACTTCAATTGAACTGTCATAATGTGACAGCCAATGCATTGCACGGAGTGTCAAGTGTATACATGGCGTCAGACATCATCTGAACAGTAAATTGTATTTTGTCGTTGTCTTGCACTTGGTATGTGAAACATTAAATAATTTGCAATGACATACGTGTATGGATATGCACATACGTTTCATAAGAAAGGTGTTTAGGCATCAGAGTGATTTGGGTAAGGTTAAGCCAAATAATATAACAAAAAATGCCAATCCTTTTCTCGCCACATCATTGTGTACGCATACGATGTAACTTGTTTTTGTTATTGTGTCCATACCAATTCAATAGAGCGGTGGCTCAGTTGTGTAGTGTTCGCCATACGAGTGTTAACTCATTGAACGGTATCAGATGATTCCATTTTAGCGCTTAGCATATACGGATATGTCTCTTAATAAATATTGTTCAAATATGAGATAGCTTCCGTCTAGAATAAGCGGTCGCTAGTGATTAACATACAGATGTAAGTAGGACTAATTTGCCTTGAAATCGACCTTAAATAAATTAGTATAAAAACGTCAACAAGTAATGTATTTTACAAGATGTGATAAAAAGCAAGTTTATTATAGTTTGTTTGGCTTCATTCATTTAAGCTGATACTTAAAATAAATGACAATAACTAGACTTCGCAGGGTACTGTGCTTAAGGTCGTCGGGAAAATAAAAACTTCTTTTTCAGATACGGACGTATTTAATTATGTTAACTGGTTATGGCTTCGCGAACAAGACATAGTTTTGAGTTGACCTGACGCTGTAATCACATACCTTTTGAGTATCAACAGTTTACCATACATGAGT
>Ga0224511_10001984_pt1 | contig 13241 bp, 6 predicted proteins | sample SF_May12_sed_USG_2_FD_169988 | JGI IMG/M metagenome (GOLD analysis project Ga0224511, IMG submission 169988) | Sediment microbial communities from San Francisco Bay, California, United States - SF_May12_sed_USGS_8_1 | ecosystem: Environmental > Aquatic > Marine > Sediment | place: USA...
AAATTAACAAAATGCATAGACTGTTTATTATTTTTTTAACAAATTCCGTCGACTGACCCGGAACTCCCAGTGATTCGGAATGCCTTGAATAACTGTACTCTTTACAAAATAAGTTGTTACATTTCATAACAAAACGCGATAATTGTAGACGAATAAAAAAAATTTAAATAGTACCATTACATGTATCACACATTCGATATAATTATCGTTATGTAGGCCTATCCTTATATACATACATGTATTATACAGACTGTTTCATAATTAAACAAAACGGGGTTTTTTTGTAAGAAAAAGTACACATCTCGAAACGAGCTGATGCGAGAACTTTTATTATATTGATAATTTCATTGTTATTTAATATTATTTTTAAATGCGTATAAACTACGTAACTTATTAAATGCCAAAACAAGTCAATATATAAATATATCCCTACCTGCGATCAGAGCGGCGCACAGACACACGAGCACAAACATAGCCTTCATTTTGAGTCGCCTGTAGTCGTTCACGTCCGTTAACAAGGAAGAGCAAGTGTTGGGTGAAGAACAGCTGGGATATCGCACGCTTTTATAGGAATCAAGTAGGGTCCCTGTTTTAATGAGTACCCTTGTTAGCTAATAAAAGCCATCATATAATCATTGTAAAACAATAACTTTGTTTAACAGTCGGTACAGACCGGTACTGAAGAGTACAGAGTAGTAAAATCCACCAACATTACAACCTGCGCGTAAATCTTAATAATAAAAACCATAATAAAAAATAAAATAAAAATACAATTTATTCTTAATGTCTGGTAGATCTACATCTTGTTGTTTTTGTGTTGTGTTTGTTTTTGTACAGGCCATTTTGCCATCGTGCTCATTTTAATAAACTTGACCCTAACGTTACTTGGTTTGCAACATTTGTTCTCTGAACATCTCTTCAATTTAATAGTCAGCTGAAGCTCAACATTGAAGCGAAGTGGAGTAAATTTTAAGCTTACCCACCAATGTTCTGTAATATTAATGTATTTGTACGATTGACATTAATATGTTTGTAAACAGACTTGTGAATGTATATTACAAAATGTATACTATCTAATTGCTTGATGTTTATTTCAATAAATACTAGTAAACTAACACACGAATTTGTTACGGCCTGGTACACGAGTATCAGTGATTTTTAGAGCAGGCCAAAGAAAAAATACCTATATACCGGTAGGCTGTGCACGTGTTTTGAAATAGATGAGCAAACATAAAAAACATTGTAATCAGTCAATGACGATCGAACACATTTGTTATTTTTCTAATTGTTAAATATACCTTGTTTGAAACAAAATTATTTTAATACACGAGTAGGTTTTAAACTATTTCATGATAAAATAAAATATCTAACCGAACATTTTCCGTTTATGTTATGGCTTTCTCTATCCCAATAATGACGAGGCCGTGGTGCCACTGTGTGTCAACGTCTTGAACCGATGTACGTTAGGAACCAGGTACCCGCTTGTAGGAAGCTCTCTCTATGTTTGCTCAATAACCTAGCCTCCTAGAGAGTACACTTGGAATGGTAACATAAAAAGTGAAGAACTATTTGTTAATGTTGACACTGATTTATAGAATACTAGAAGACGTGATCAGCTTACTTAACGAAAATGACGAAAAGTACAATAACATGATTTGACCAGGATACTGTATGAATACATCAACCGCCCTATATATAAACGTAACTATATAATGTATGTAATTATAGGGAAAACATAACACATTTATAATAAATGTAGCTCTATGAAGTCACTTTGATCTCCGTGATGTATGATTGCATTCAAATTTCAATGCAACCCTGTGTCAGTAATTAGTCGTTAAGTAACAATTAATTAAATGAATGTGAAACTTTTTTTTAATATTGAAAAATGATTTATTTGATAAGTTATACATTTATATTGCATTTACGACCTTAAGTTTGATAAATAAAGTGCTCAATTATAGGGTGTGATGTATTGTTTGGTTCAGTATATTTATTTATAGAAACACTATTTAAATCCTATATAAAAGTACTGTATAAACAATCAAAATAGCAGAATATCATTCTCACAAGTACAGTTGCAAAAAAAGCAAAACAGATTTTATACGAGCTTAACGAAACATACGTTACGTTTTGTTGTTTTTTAAAACAAAACCGTTATGTACAGTGGTTTTGGCATGATCATTAATATTTAAGCATATTTGGTATAACTAATGAGTAAAATGTTCATCTTATAAAAAGTCTTGTGTGTTTTATATGAGAATTTCAAAATAAACGTCACATATTTTGAAAATGATTACGACAAAATGTTTTATTTTGGTTTGTTGCGCCATTGTTCTGATAAATATTTTATTATGATAATAATACAACATTTATATCCGTTTTTATGTTATTTAATAGTGTTTACCTAGTGATTTGATACTTAATTTTTAGGTAGATCTATTTATGTTTATTATATTAGTCAAATGAGTTATTCTATTTTTAGAATGTGGATATGAAACCTACGTTATCAGAACACCTTAGCATGCTATTTATAATAAGTGTCATAAGCAAACAATACAGAGAATGTGTTAAAACCCCACTGAAGTATGATTTGTCAGCCATTATTTTTACTGAAAAATATGCATTTTACCGCATAATGGCCGCATTCAATACTTTTCAAGAGTATAAATGCCAGGGGCGGGGGTGCGCAGAAGACATAAATTGGAAAACAACGTAATGCCGGTAGTATTTACAGTGAACAGTTAATAGATCTACTTAAAAATAAATTAGGTGTTTAAGAAAGTGGCTAAATGGGCCTTGAAGCACTCAAATAAGCCTGTTGAGTTATGTCAGTTGGGGGGCTGTTCTGTGCGGCTGTTCTACTCCTTGATGGTCCTGGGGAAGAATGACTGTTGTCACTAGGTGGTGGCACTGAAGTATGGGATCTTGCAGGCGTTGAACTTTGTTCATGTGTATTGATCTTGCATGTTTTCTCAACTTCTTTATTTGATATTTTATCAATAAGAGTAAGTCTGCTGTTTCTTCTTAATTCTGTCTTGTAGAGATGGCAATGAGGGTGACACCCCCCCCCTTTTGGTACGCAGTATTCAAGGTGGATTTAGACGGTACGCAGTACGCAAAGGGTCGGTACGCAGTACGCAGAAATTCTGTTATATCGTACGCAAACATCAATTTTTACTTTAAAAAGGTCCAATTTTCATAAAAAAACACAACACACGTGACATACAAAGTCAAATAACTCTAAAAAAAATTGCACGCTCGCTCCGCTCGCGCTTTTTCGGGGGTAATGTCAGCATTTATAAACTTAAACATGGATTGGGGGAGGTCAAAATCTAGGAAAACAAACAAACACATAAAAATCTAATGTTTTCAATAATTACTGTACATGTGCATACAACATACTGTAATTTTATCTTCTTTATGTAAATGGAAACGGCCAAAATGGTTGTTTTTGTTGCAAAACGATACGCAGTACGCTAGGCCAAAAAATGGCGGTACGCAGTACGCAATGCCAAAATAGAGCGGTACGCAGTACGCAAGGGGGGAGGGGGGTGTCACCCTCATATTTACATTCACCATAAATACATCAGGGATAGTCCTGGTCGGCAAAATTGACTCGGTGTGGGAAGTCTCTATTCTTTAAATTCAATGGGATTCTCAACAACTGCAACATTTTCCTTATTATGTTCTTATATTCTCTATAAAAACTTAACATCTTATATAAATCTATATTTATTGAATGTTACCGATAACAAATATTACTGTAGAAAAAAGTGATTCCGTTGTTGCTGTTTTCCCTCTTATGAATACATAATTTTGAGAAAATTTTGAGAAAAGGGAAAGTCCTAAAGAAGCAATCAGTGAACTCGACAGTTCCGGGTCAGTAACGAAATGAACAAATCGTGTGAGTTGAAACCAAAGTTTAGAGAAACAAAACCAATAGATAAGTCCTCCTTACTATGATAAAATTAAGAAATTCGCAATGAAGGTTGCTGGTTACAATTCACGCATTCTAATGTTAAACTGTTTATTCTCTTGAAAAAGAATGTAATTTTAATCGATTTAGCGAACCGAATGCATCCACAATTAAAACCATGTTTTGCAATTTTTGTTTAAACCCCAACATGAACAACAGCTATTTTTATGTTAGGTTTTATGTGGCACTCATGCATATTCCGTATACAGTCGAGTTTATAAATGGAAAACTAACGAATCGAATTGTCTTTTAAACAGGTCACCTATGTAATATCGTATATATATATAGATATATAGCAAATACAATGTAAGTGGGTTTCAGGTAAATCGTCTTTAGGTCTGTGGTATAGGTGATGCGCTGTCACGCTGACGTTTTGGGTTCGATTCCCAACCGATGCGTTTTTTTTATTTTGGACCAGTTTTATGAGACAGGTGAGTTTTCTCGATTTTCACGATTAAAACAATCAAGTTGGGTTTGAAATCGCATAGTAGCTTCAAATGCATGTACATCACTTAAAGTTGAACATGGCTACGAATAAGAAGAATGGCTATAAGCATCTAAAATAACATAAAATTATATTAAAAATGACACTAAAAGACTATGTTATTCGTAATATGCGCATTAAACACAACTAACCAAAAAGATTAAAAAAACTTCTCCTAGCGGTATTCGAACCCTAACCGATGGTATGACAGGCGCTCACTCAAACCGCTGTACTAATTATTTCTGTCAATCAATGTGCATGTCATCAACCTTTTATGAGATAAAATCCAATTCTCGACTGTCGATTAATAACCGCAAACACCCGAACTAGCTTACGATTGTTTCCGAGCAGTAATGAGTGCCACTTCAAACCTCAATGACAATACGACTTTCAATTTGTATGTCTATTTCATGTACATATATGATTTAACTAATGATCTGCAAACTGTCTTATCTGTACTGTAAAGTATTACATATAAAAAATTATATATGTTTGTATGTACACACTAAAATCTGTTAATTGAAAAAAGTGCAATTTGATGATTTGGGTGAAATTTTGATCTTTCTTAATTAACAGCTGGAGTCAGGGAAGCGCCCTTTTACAACTTTTCGACACATTTTTTTAATTAAAAAGGCTCTGTATTAAAGATCTCAGCAAAACTTTTCAAACGTGTAAAGCAATATGTTGTTAGGCGAAAAGAAAAATATGTCTGGTTCCGGTGACCTACCGTTTTTTCGTCCCGACCATAAACGTTTTTTTTCTTTAGAGTAAAACAATTTGGTGTGAAACTTTAGTACGAAAAAAGTGGGTACGAAACTATATTATTGGTTGTCCACGGATTTTATGTGCACTTTACACCTCCACCTTGCAGCTATGTTACACTGTGCATGTTGCTTACAGTACATAAAAACGCTTAGTGTTGCACACACGGGAGACTTTAATTACACAAATTTTACATTGAAATAACACTCCTTACTCAGCATTAGTAAAAAATCCCTACCTACCCTACATATATTTTGGGCATGTCACAGGAACCAGACATATTTTTTATTTGGCCTTGTCATTAAACATAAAAAAATATGTTGGTTTCATCCCATTTTTAACGGAGAAATTGTTAAAAATTAAAATCCATCCGTTAAGGCAAATACATGTATAATAAATAATATGTAGATGATGCTTAGTTATAGCCTTTTAACACTTAACAGTATTTTTCAAATTGTAGAAAATAATTGCTCTTTACTAAATTTTGTCTCCTGACCCGGGATCCAAAAGTACTAATTGCTAAAACCCTGGAAGGGGTCCCATCTCGGGTATCGGCTGCCGGGTTTTAGTAGCCACTTTGTTGTTTTTACAGCAAATTTAGCAATCTCCTCACAGGGATTACGTCACGCGTTGCTACTTTAATGTACTGTCAAGGGAAGTAATCACTGCGCGGAGTTTGCAAATTTAGGCGGTGGGTTGTATAAAATCGCCCCGGAGAAAACTCCCGCAAAAATCTTTAAGACATAAAAATCGAAAGAATGTGATCTGTAATGGAAAAAGAACAACATTTTTTTCTGAAGAAATTTTCTGGCTGTTATTTCGATATTATAAAATGTGTATCGATATCGTTCGAATCAGTGACAACCCTAAATTTCAATCTGAACTCATCGGACAGTGCCAGGCTACACCGCACCATCGCTGATTAGGCGGAATTGGCCGAGTAGTTCCGATTGCCCTAAATTTATATCGAGCTGCATCGTCGTAATAACTTCATTGTTGAAGATAAAATGTACGAACTTGCTGTAAAAATGTCTGTTTTGTTTTAGTGGTTCATTCTGTGTAATTAGTTTGTAAATTTGAGACTCGGTGTATTTTAAAGAATGTTCCAGAAATGTTCAGTTGGTTTAAGGTCTTTATCTTTATCTTTACAATAGTTTCTTCTTCAAGATACTCTGTACAGTAACATAGCAACATAATTTGTGAATTCATTACAGTTCCAACATCTTTATGTTTATATAGCCTAAGTGTTTTATTTATCGACAGAGTGTCCTAACAAGTTTCCCCAGTGCAAAAGTGTTACGTGTACAAGCCCAGAGAATGTCAAGTGTACCAAATGTGAGGAGTCGTATTATCCAGGAGAATACAACCAAGGATGTATTGGTCAGTGCTAACCCACCTTATGTAAATAATAGTTTTCTTTGACTGTTACGTGTTCTTTTTTGCTTTTCATTTAGCGTTTACTTTTTAAAATACTTCTTAACGTGTACGGTGTAAATTTTAAATTTAGGTGAAATCCAAAGACTTTTCTGTAAGAAATCATTAGCATTATTCAGATATAAGATGTAAAATTTAGGGCTGAAAAACACTTTTTGAAATACTTAAATATTCCAGTAAAAAACTTTAAATATTTGACGTATTATTTGCCTGGTTGAAAGTCAATATCATCATAAACAAATTGCCTGATAATACTGTAACATTTGCCTTTAAAGATGTGACCTGTCTTGTCTATTTTCAAATATTAATGTTCATATAGACTAAGTGTTCTATTTATTGACAGATTGTCCTAACAGGATTTCCCAGTGCACTCGTGTAACGTGTACAGACTCATTGGATTCAAGGTGTACGAAGTGCAACGATCATGGGATATTTTACATACCGTCTTCCGATGGAAAGAAATGCAATAGTAAGAATTTGCTTTTTTATTATGTGAGTAATGATTAACAAGCGATGTAAAATCAATCAGACACAAAGTAAGGTAAATAGTGTGTCCAGTACTTCGATTGAATATATACAGTCAGAGTAGGCATTTCGAAACATTCGTTGTTTCGGGTCACTTAACAAATCAATAGCATAAAAATAAGTTACATAAGTATATTAAAAGAATATAAACAAAATGCCAAAGAATCACCTTCAAGTGTCCGTTCACCACAGGTTGATCTGTTTTTTGTTTGGTAATGGTCGCACTAATTTGCATTATCTAACATGTCAGGAACACATTTGTTTGCTATCAGACTGGTCTTAAATGTTGATGCTTGACCCTCAAAACCTGGATCTAGAAACCTTATTTTGCAATTACCTGTATTATTGGCGGAGATATAACGATTTTAGTATATTTATTGTAATGGCAGCTTAGTTTGCATAGAAAGGGCACGTTGGACAATATTTTAATCTCTTACCATAGCAAATTATGTTTAACCCATTTTCCCTCAAGTAAAGACTAATTAATTAAAAATATCTCCGAGGTTGCACTTAGACCCCCTCTACCAACTCTACAAAGACCGTGATAGTAAAAACTTAAAACCACAAAACATCATAAAAGTAAAATACTATTCATTGTGGTTGTCCTTATTGATAGTCAGATAATTCAGTCCAATCAATTCTAACAAAATCAAAGTTCTCCTCTACATCTGTCAGACTACAGTATATACCACGTATAGAATGTAAACATCTAAATGCATTAAACAGCAGTAGTGGCTCAGTCTCGGTGGTTGATAGTTCACCCCGTAATTGGGAGGCCCTGGGTTCAATCCCAGGCCGCGTCATACTAAGGACGTTATAAAAATGGCACCATATGTTTGCTTGCTTATTACTTTGTCTAAAAGGATATGTTTGACTTCTTTTTCCTCTGTAGTCTGGTAATAATGGTGGATTTTACCTGAAATTAGTGATCGGGATTGAGTAATATTATGTAAGTATAGCTTGTTTAGCAATTGATATAACTAATAAATAAATAAATAAATAAATAAATAAATAAATAGGTATAAACCAAATGTCACACAAACGTTTTAAACATTGCAAAATGATTATAAATAACAAGTAAGCATTGTTTACAAAATTACAGTATGTACATATTTTAACAAAACCGTTGCAAAATAATGGCATCCGTGATTCAGTAAGTATGAGAATAAAACGGTAAATTGTTATTCTTTATGTTTATGCGTTGAGTATGGGTTAATAGTTATACGAGTATACAGGTGCGTGATTACATTGGATGGTATATTTGATATATACCCATCAAAAAAGTGCATTTATACACTTAATTAACGAACTCTTTCTTATCAATGCTTAACAGTACTGATGTATGGCGTATGCCATTAGTTACAAAATGTCTGTCTTAGTCTTCAACTAATTATGAAATTCATGTGGTTTCATTTAATAAGACAAAACTGTACCTGTGTGTTACTTAACTGCGACTGTAGTTAATCCGAAATGCATTTGCATTGGAACCATTTTTTATTCCCTGGGCCCAACCCATGAACGTTTTCCATTGAAATTTATTCTGTTGATGCAAATGTCAGTACATAATGATTTTTAATAAACATTCAGATACAGCTTTGATGGTTAAGGAATAAATTGCATTTAAAGATTGTTCTTATTTCAATGCAAAGGGAGGTTATTTGTGCCATTGTGGTTTTTAAAAATGTGTCATCTGTTCAATGATTTGTTTTACCAACTGCTGATTTCATTAGCAAAAACTGATTTAATTGATAGAGGCATCTGTAAGGGAAAGTTTTGTACGCTTATTTTTACCATTGTTGCTTTGGTATTGATAACTGAGCAAAATGTGGTTTTGATAGGCATGGTTACTTCCCCTTGTTTTCATCCTCATACATATCCTAAACCACCTGAGTGATTTAGAGAATAAAAATATAAGTATATTAGTGATGATATGTTTTCGGCAAATACAACAAATAAAGAGAAAATACAAATATAAAAGTGTATACTTTCTTTTTGGATGGGTATATTATTTGCATGTGTGGACTTTTGTTCAGGACTTTGTGCGTGGAATAATCACTACTGCTGGCCCGGAAACTGCTATTATAGTGGTCTAACAGACCACTGCTCGTGTGATTACGGCTTTAGAAAAGTGTCAGATTCCGGAGAAACAACGTGTCAACCCACACAAAAACCATCTATCAATACTTGCGACACAGTGGCAATAGGACCCAATGGTGAAAAGAAACGCGCTATGAGTTCGACGTCTAACACCGATTGTCAATACTTGGCAGACATGTATGGAAATTTTAATGCGTCGAATATGACATATAACATGGTCATAGATTTGAATATATTCACCAGCTCCAGCCGCCCTGATTTTATCGCCGAGTCAAGGTTCGGATTGCGTGAAGCATCAATTTACATTGAAAGGCGAGATGTAAGGGGTAAGCAAGGTTTTTTGTATGTCATATTGATGCATTTATAAGCGTATGCTTCGTCTTAAAGTGTTCTTTATTTGTTTACACAACGTCTTCAATAAAAAAATAAAATAATAATAATAATAATAATTCAACCAGGTAACAGTCTTGGGACTAACACAGTGTATTCCAAAACTATAAACTGGATCAGTCATGACTTCCAGAATGGAACAGCCCCCGTCCCATGGTCATATTTAAACAACGGAGAAAGGTAATTGTCATTTTGGCTTCATGAACGTCGATTTTTATGTCGTCACAATTTTGTAAAGATATTATTTAACTCCAATAATAAAGGAAGATTATCTATAAAAATTACATGTTGAACACAAGCCACACATTTTTTATCGACTGATTGTTTTAGGTGACTACTATTGTATGCCAAAGTATCAGCTTCTGTAATGTGGATATAAACACTAAAATCAAATAAAACCGTACAATCTATGTTCACATGAGTCTTAATTATTTTTCGATTATAGCCCTTCGGGCTACTGAAATAAAATTTTCCATAGCCCGAATGAAATTTTAATAGCCCAAACATTTTGTTGTGGTCATAACTCATACAAATCATATTAGAAATTAGTTGACTTGCACTTATTTTAATTTTGCTTGTGTTTTCTTACGAAAAATAACTCCACAATCAGTTTTTATGTTAATTTGTTTCTTTATTTAGAATTTTACTTCAAAATTTAAATCGACCGGTCGGGCTATCTTGCAAACAATTCTAATCGACCGACCGGCCTTTTACTCGACTCGGGCTTCGGGCTTATAAACTAATTCGCAGACTGGTACACATGTAATTTTCTTTATATTTACAAACAAATATCAGAAATCTGGTCCTAAATTTACTGACTTGATATTACCTGAAATATTATCTAAACCTAGGCTTTATTGCTGAAATTAAAGGAAAAATTAATGCCCATCAGAACAAGTGGAACAACTTTACCACATAATGTTTTACTGACTGGAGTATACCATATTGGCATTACAATAGAATCTTTTTATTTCAAACAATTAAATATCTCTAAATGAAGTTATTTTAATATATTATGTTGTAGATTTTTCTTATCTTTTTTTTTACAATTTAACCTCTATAAGATTAACAGCAGACTTTATGCTTTACTCAGTGTACCTTCTGTATTATTGGTATGCTGTTCTATACAATAGCAGAATCAATTAACATGCATTTTGTTTTGTGAAATATTGTATATATACATGCATATTCAAACTATGCTATCAATTTGTTCGAAGCTTTGATTTTGTAGTCGCATAATTTTAATAAATGTCATATTTGTGTGGTTAATGTATATCAAAATCTGACCGTAATGCGGGCGTCGTTAGTTTTTATTGTTTGCATGATGTGTTTCTAAGAAAATACCGATGACAATAGCATATCATAGCTTTACGTAACTTAGCTATATACTTCTGTTTTAAATTGACGTTAAAGGCATATGCTACAGTTTATTTTTCGCCTATAAATATCGGGGGTGCATTCTATGATTTCAAGCAGACAAGGAAGTCTATGAAAAAAGTAAAAAATGTTCAAAATGTCACATCTTTGGTATCTAATATAAAACAAGTAACCCCGGTAAGGTGTCATTTTTATTTGGGTTTTCATTGTACAACATCAGGTTCTTGGCATACATAAAGTTTGAAAGAAACTTATATTTGTAAAAAAATCATAAAACTGTAGCATACGCCTTTAACACGGTTGTTTATCAATTAAAACATATGTTTATTGTATAACGTAGGATTTGTCTTAAGTACGAGGCAAAAGGTGGTGGATATCTGATCCCAAGAGACACAAGAACACGAGCACATCTATCAACATGGTATTACACAAAGACGTCCTTCGATCGGACAGTGTGCTATCGTTTTGACGATGCCCCTCCAGAGCATTGCTTCGTTACCGGATCTTGTAGCTACGAGCCGCTGCAATTTAATACTCGTATAACGAAGACTGAGGAGCAAAAATTGATATTTAATGGTTGGACTGACCCATTACCTTACATTATTGATTCGCGCTCTGCTTCCGGGATAGAAAGTTACGAAATCAGAATAAACGAGGTTTTGCCATCACACAACGGTATCCTCAACAAAGTAAACTACATGGAAACGTTGTTAACAGAAAAAGTTGTCTTTCCTACAACTAAAACGGCTATTGACCTACCATTGCCTGAAAATGTGACAAAGCCACGACTATTTTGCTTGTTTTTGGAGGTGAAGGACGTTGCAGACAACGTCCGTCAATGTCGAAGGTTCATGTTGTTTGACAATTCAACATTTATTGAGACGTGGCATGATCAACCGTTTATTTTTACGTCGGCATCACCGGCAACAAATTACACATGGCAGACTCATCACCACGACATCTGCTTGTCTTGGAAAGAAAGATTTATTAATAAGTTCTATTTTGATAATCAACTCTTTAACGGTATAGAGCCTGTACCTCACGGATTGGTCACTGGTAAGTATGACCAGATAGATGGTTTACTGCCTGTGTCTGGAACTCCCAACGTTCATGGTATCGTTCAGTACAAGACGTCATGGAGCTTAAACCACGGAATATTCACGTCTGAAATTGATGTTCCTGATTTCCTCAATCAAACCATTTGCAAACGGCTACCCATTCAAGACGGTGAAACATACACTTTCAACGTCCGTGCAGTTGATATTGTTGGCAACACGTTGAACGAAAGCCGAACAGTTTTTATCGACCGTTCCGTGCCTCAAATAGTTGATATGTGGCTTCAAAAGGACGGTTATGAACAACTGTTCGTACATGACCGCAGCGATTTATCGAAGATGCAAATGACTTTTGATGCTTTTGATCCACACAGTGGCCTCCTAAAGATACACTGGAAATTTGGAATTGGTGACACATCCACAGTTATTATTTCAGAGTATCTTGCGATTGGGGCTCTAAAGAACGTATGTATTTACATATTTACTTTTTATTTGTGAGACAAGTGTGATAATAAAGCTATAAACAAGTAGATCTAGATAAATATAGTACTATTTTTTTCAGGAATCTTGTCCTTCGTCAGCATCGTATTGCTACTGTCCAGACATCGGGGCATGTGAACTGTTCAATTACACCATTCCACTTAACAAACTTCAAGCTATCAATAAGCATCTTGGTGACCACAACAGAAACTATTTCTTCGAAATAAAGGTCACAAATAACGCTCTTTTAACAACTACAGAGTATATTGATATACTTGTTGATGAGTCACCACCTGAATCGGGTGTTGTTTACGAAGGTAAGTCAATTAGCCAAATCTACTTTCTTTAGAATATATAAACCTTTACATTTTAATTTCTTTTTTATATTTGTTTTCTTTGCTTAAAGCAAAACGGTAGTATTCACGACACTATTGGTTTGAAACACTATTCTTACTTCGTTTAAAGGTGGGCTTAAAAAAATATAACAACATTTGTTTACTACATCATTGTGTAGTCATATTTTTCTGGTCCTCAGGGATCATGGAGTGTACATGTATTTTGTTTACATTTGAAAATGGAGTTCCGCTCATGCGCTAGGGGGCGTCAGTGGTGTGGCATCATTCATTACTACTGATGAACAGCTTCAATAAAACCGAGG
>Ga0224511_10001985_pt1 | contig 13239 bp, 12 predicted proteins | sample SF_May12_sed_USG_2_FD_169988 | JGI IMG/M metagenome (GOLD analysis project Ga0224511, IMG submission 169988) | Sediment microbial communities from San Francisco Bay, California, United States - SF_May12_sed_USGS_8_1 | ecosystem: Environmental > Aquatic > Marine > Sediment | place: USA...
CGTTTGATGTTGAAGGAATATTTAGAAACAAAGTAAGAAGATATTGCAATATAATGCATGCACTGATAACATGTAGCACATTGCTACCAAAGCTATAGCATTGATTATAAAAAAACACATGGCAAATCGTGTACAACAATTGTTGAAAAAAAACGTGTTGACATGCTTTTGTTTTAACAAATTCAAGGTGGCCGTATCATACCGCGTGCGTGAGAGGAAAGTGCAACGGAGTAAGCCCGGCAAACCAGTTGATGTCCGCGTTGACGCGGACCCGCAATCCTTCTGTAACATACTGACCGTCGACAAAAGTGTCCTTCTCTTGAAGTCGGGCAACGACATTACACCCAGCCAGGTAGAACTATATCAACAATCTGAGTGATTTATCAAGGTTCAAAGTTTATTATCAAAATCGAAATAAGATAAAAATTGGCTGCAATAAAGGTATGTCAGATAAAAATAATCCCGTTATAAAAAGATGAAAATGTGTTATCACTGTGTGTAGGTAGAGAGCGAGCTGGAGTCCTACATCCCGAACATGAACCCCACACCATGTTTGGGATTTATCTGTCTGCGACACTTCTTCCCAATACATTCCGGATCAACGGATGCTGCCGGGGTGTTTCGGGTAAAATATAAAAATGAGCGAAACATGATTGAATTATGACAATTATGATAGTCATCATTTGCAATATTCTGTTAGTAGTTTAGTGTTACTCAGTTCTTATAGAGACGGTATGTTTGTTGCAGGACTCTGGTTCCGTTGTTCTTACCGACGCGTTTTTGTATCAGTACAACCCACCTCACCGTATGTATATATTTGCATCTTCAACTATCCAATATTTGAAACTGAGCAAAAAATGTTTTAAATAGAACTGCCAATCATAATCATTTATAACAGAACATAGTCAATTTTAATTCAATGGATTAGGTATACGATTGTTAGGTGAAAATCTGACCTAGTAAAAACAAAAAAGCATACTTCCTGTTTTTGATAAACAAATTGACAGTATGGAAATGGGAGACGATTGAAGTTTTGCCGTTTTTGCGGACCTGTTTATTGCTTTTCTGGCTTAATTGCTTGCTTGCTTGCGTGCCTGCCTGCCTGTTTGCTTGATTGATTGATTGATTGATTGATTGATTGATTGATTGATTGATTGATTGATTGATTGATTGATTGATTGATTGATTGATTGATTGATTGATTGATTGATTGATTGATTGATTGATTGATTGATTGATGTTGTAAATAATGTAGATATGTCAAGTTTAAGGGAACCATGATAAAATGACCCGTATAAACCTATTGTGCCAGATGCCAGAAGTTTTCAAGCACATTGGAATGTAGTGACGTAGTCGGGTGTGTGTAATGTTCCCCGTATGAACAATAACAATCAGTAGATATCATAAAGCTAAAGCTCATATTTTCTCAATGCATATTGTAGCTTGGTACTATCGAGGATTTGACGGTGAACCAGAAATTATGATGGCGCCAATGGCGATGGACATGGAAGAGGCAAAGAGTGCTGCTCCACCTCAGACCACCACGCGGACTAGAAGTTTCTTCCCGGAAACATGGCTGTTCCAATGGGCAATCGCAAAGTATGTTACGGTATATCATTGTTATTTCAGTTATATGCATACGTTCTGTGGAATGTTTTATAAGACAATTAAGGAGCTACATGTAACTTTAAACGAATACAAATTAAAACTCTGGTGCAACTGGATACATTTCTTGGAACTACAAACGATCTCACTTAAAAAGTTTTATGGCCTTAAAGTTTTACCAGTTTAATTGAATTATGTTATATTTATCGAATAACAGTGCCGATGGGGAGGCCCGTGTCTCCACCGTGGTACCGGACACGATCACATCCTGGGTGACCACGGCCTTCGCTATACACCAGGACACTGGGCTCGGCGTTGTCCCCACATCAGCAATTGTAAGAGACTCGCTGTAATACATGATAATGAAATAATAATTTACCAAATAGAACATCAAAATAGTTTAGTCTAGTGGTGAAGTAGACTGGTAGTGGAAAATCAAAAACAGGGAATAAATAATAGTGTCTATAACAGCAAACTGGATTGCAATAGATAGTAAGGAATATATATCTCCAATTTCATAAATGCGTATGACGATATACTCATACATGCAATGGACATCAATGTTTCAGCATTCTTTCTTTGCTACCACAGTTGCAGTCATTCCTGAAGTTCTTTGTCCGCCTTGAGCTGCCGTACTCCGTAGTGCGCGGTGAGCAGGTCATCATGCAGGCGGACGTGTTCAACTACTTCAGTCAGGACCTAGAGGTGCACCACCTAGTCCTACATAGGGCTGTTACTGGAAATAACTTATTATAACAACCTAAAGTTTTTGTGTGAAAATGGCTGTTACTGGGGATTACTTATAACAAAGTAGATTTTATGCGTGCATAACATACGCTGATGTTACAATATGTCTTAGTTAACAGTTGCATAAACTATTTATTAAGCCATATTATAAGCTGGCTGTTATACATGCGAATAAAAAGTGTAAGCTGAACATGTGTTGCTTTGGTGTTTGTATGCCTGATTGCAAATTCATCCACTGTGCTCTTGTAATGGTGTTGCATCCGCTTATAGTTTATGCATAATTAACATGTTCACAACCTCTCATCTCATAAATAACGTTTGCCAGATGTAACCGGCATACATTAATTTCTTCAGATTGAACAGCTTAACAAAAATATCTACTTCATGTATAACGTTTTGTACTTTTAGCAGAGTCAAATTAGTGGACTTATAACACTATGAAAGCTGTTTCCACATACATGTAATCTGATCCATATTACAGTGCATACGGTACATCTTATAACTACCTATTATTACAGGTTTATTATACTTTCTCTTTTAGGTGACTGTAATTTTGAAGAAATCTGACGGGTTCCAGAATATAGTTGTAACACAGGATGCAAGAGGTGTTTCTACTCTCGAATATACCAACACTGGTGTCAAAAGAAACATCAAGGTTATGATTTGTTTATTAAATATCCACACATGATGTTATCATATTCCTTAAGGATCGGTTTAATCCATTTCCTAATTGGCATTTAGTTTTTTACTAATTCTACTTATAACGGTAGATCATACGCTGTTGTTTAGCAGTAAAGCTGCCCCTACACAAAATTATCCTACATGTACTTACTTGGTTTAATATATCAACAATTTCTTATGAATGTAAACATATTGCAATTTACTATTAAATGGCATTTACGCGTCAACCTTTCTTGTAACATGTATTGAAAGTTTGTCATGACTTGATTGTGTAGGTGGCGGCGGGTGGCGGAACGTCGGTGAAGTTTCCAATTAAGGCAACACAGATAGGAAGCATTGACGTGGAAGTGACGGCCACAAGCAGAAGGGCTGGAGACTCGATCCGAAAACAAATGCTCGTCGTTGTATGTTGTTTCTTTGCTTGCATACATGTTTTCAGTGTTGTCCTATAAAGTTGTGTATTAAAAAAGCAGTTGTTATACCTTCAGTACACTTTTTGTGTTGTACATAACTATTGTTCAAGGCTGAAGGCATACCTCAAGGCAGTGCAATATCAACACTGATCGACCTGCGCAACAGCAGCCATTTTGAGATCGAAATACCAATCATTCTGCCAGCAAATGTTGTCCCTGGTTCGGTCCGCATAGTTGTGTCGCTCATAGGTAGGCTACAGTGTCATTATATTTATATTTGTAAACGGTGATCAGTAGGCAATCCAGTTATTATTGATCAATTAAAATGCTTGTTGCTGTCGATCGATTAAAATGCTTAACTGCAAGTCTGTTTCAAATAAAGGTGACGTTATGGGACCAACTATCAGCGGCCTGTCCAACTTGATCCAGATGCCTTACGGTTGTGGGGAACAAAACATGATAACATTTGTACCGAATATCTTCGTCATCCAGTACCTTGAGGCCATCAACGCTCTGACGGCCGCCGATCTCAGCAAGGCCAAAAGCCACATGCTGGTCGGTAAGTGAAGGAAGATCAAATCTTATTGTTTGTTCTTTTGTTGCTGTTTTAATATCATTACATTGTCTTGTAACCATGTTGTTTAGAAACAACACTGACATAATAGCCTTATCAATAGTTGTGGCGGTATTTCCATAAATGGTTCATGAGTTTGAGCCCTAGTACAGCTAAATAATTTGTGTGGTGGTTAAGACCCAATGATTTCTCCGGTCATTGTCCCTTTTCTCTGCATCAGGTAGCGCAGTTGTCAGTTTCTGGAATAAATATGTGTACTTGTTACGTTCAGGGTTGGCAATCTTACCTCGTAAAAGGTGCGTGAACTGACTACCGATATATTACCTAAACAGTGCTGAAAACGGGGGTCATATGCAACAAAAACATGAATAAACGGCTAAGATTATTCAATGTTCTTATAGGCTATCAAACAGAGCTGACCTACCAGCACACGGACGGGTCGTTCAGTGCGTTCGGAAATAACGACCCATCTGGAAGCACGTGGCTAACGGCGTTCGTTGTCATGTCGTTTGCACAGGCGTCACCGTACATCTACATAGACCCGTCCACTGTGAACAAGGCTGTTGACTGGCTTGTTCGTCAGTTTGATGAGGAATCGGGGACGTTCTCTGAGCCAGGGAGGGTTATTCACAAGGAAATGATGGTTAGTTGATAAGTAATTGATAAGTAATATAAAGTAAGAATTAATATCAATGATTACCACTGTGTGTATGAACATAAGTAAAATGTGTGTTCTTGTACTAAATGTAGGGTGGGCAGGAAGGTAGTATGCGGAATCTGGCTGCCTATGTTTTCATCGCTCTAATAGAAGCGTCTGACAAGGTAAATTAAATTTCGAATAAAAACCAAATGCATTGATTTGTGTTAAAAGTGTCACTCATAAATACATTCACAAACTTGTTGAGTTTTTGTGAAGTTCAAATGTCTAGTGAAATGTTTTAATCATTCTGTATTACAAAGTTCGACCTCACAAACAAGAAGGTCAAGGACATCATCAGCAACGGTCTAGACATTCAAGGCCACCCAACTGTCCTTGCTCGCTTGGAGGACAGCTACACTCTCGCGATATGTGCTTACGGCCTTGCCCTTGGCAGCAAGAATACCAATCTAGCGTCATTTAAACAAAAGTTGATGTCCAAAGCAACTCAAGAAGGTAACACGTCCTCGATTGTGACCTAATAAATACAAATATACTTGTATTTCCTGATATGTCTTCTATGTAAATGTGTAAGAGCCGGTGGCCTAAATTTAAATGTTTTTGAACTATGAACTTTTCTATATTTACACCTAGACAATAGATATACAATGTTTATATAAGCGTTTCGTGTTTGTTATTAAGGTGGAATGATTTACTGGTCTAAGGGTGGGTCTGTGTCTACCCAGTCCATCGAAACCACCGCATACGCCCTTCTGCTGTACGCAGAGGAGAGAGACATCGATATAGGACTCAAGATTGTCAAATGGCTTATTAAGCAAAGAAATCCTAATGGAGGATTCGGTTCAACACAGGTTGTATGATATTATATTTAAATAATTAAGTCATAAACGTTGCACACGAGTACTCTGATTAATTCGTGCGCATGTTTAAATGTTCAAGAATTTGCTGATTTAGAAGCACGCTAAAACATACTACGGCTTGAATCAAAAAATTATATTCAAAATTACAGGACACCGTCGTGGCTCTGCATGCTCTGTCTAAGATGGCGGCATTATTATTCTCCAGCGGATTGAATATGACAGTCGTTGTGAAGTACAGACCGTACCGTTTTGCGCAAACGTATAATATCAACGAGGACAATGCACTTGTTCTTCAGACAATGGATGTACGCCTTTAACAACTAAATGTTCTATCCCGCATTTATTTTTATAGTGTTCTTGTCGGTAAAATTGTAACTAATTTATCAAGTTACATACGCAACATTTAAATCAATCATGATCGATATGCGTCTTAATTGAGTGATGTGTGATGTTCAAGGCTCCGACGGGGACCACCGGTATTGGTTTGGAGGCGCGGGGTCACGGAATGGCACTCGCTGTAGTAAGCATAACCCAGCACTTATTTTGTTTTGTGTTTGTCTCTCTAAAATAAAACCACATCAAACCCGAAATGTTTGAAGTAAGAATTACACTGAAACGAAAACACGTAAACGTCATTTTATATTTACCTATAGTTGCTTTGATTAAATAAAATTATGCGTGTCTTTTTCTCTCAAAAGGTCAGTATCTTCTACAACTTATTTGTGGAAAAGAGCAAACCCATGTTCAACCTTACCCTAAGGTTCACCGATGAAACGCTGAATGGTTTTAAGGTTACGGCTTGCTTCAGGTAGATGTGGAGACATTATAATGGGATTTATCATGTTATGTATGACTTTAAATTATGCATATACAAAACACTCTGTTATTATACCGTTTGTACTGTTATACTTATTTAGAGAATAGACACATACTTTTTTAATTATGTATATTTTATATTGTCATATATTTTGCATTTCAAAAGCTCTATTATAATAGATCTCCAGATCTTTTCACAATGCCGTCATTTGCAGCTGGCTGGGTGAGGGCGAGAGCGGGATGTCGGTCATGGAGCTCGGGCTGCTGTCTGGGTTCGACTCCACCGACTTCTCCATCACAGACATCGGCATCCTCAAGCGGGTGGACACTGCAGATACCAAACAAGAGTTCTACTTTGACCAGGTAGGGGATGTGCATTGCAGTTCTCGAATGTACTCATGTTTAATTACCGTTTCCAGTAACTTCGTACAGATAACCGGGCTGTATTATTCATGGGAATAATATCACTTTCTTGTAAAAAAAGAGATAATTAACAATTACTATGCTGTCATTATTTTTTTTGCATTCTATATATGTCTCAGATATCTTCGGAATCGGTGTGTGTGACGGTGACGATGCAGAGAGTTGGTTTAGTAGCCGGTACCCAGCCCGCGGTGGTCAAACTGTACGACTACTATAGGCCAGGTATATATTATTATAATGTCGCGATTAAACAATAATAAATTATTGTTGAAAATAACTCTTTCTAAAAAAAGCTGAACCAACATGGATGTATCGGGAATTTTTACAAATACGATAACTTTTCGCATAAAGAATATCACTCAAATGTAGAGTTTGAACAAAAAGCATATAAGTATGCCTACGCTTAGTTCAATCAAACCAACTTTTCGGTACGTTGTATGTGTTTTTCTCCTGCAGACCACGCAGTGACGGCCCTGTATATGCCTGATCTTCTTAAGGACGTGGACGTGTGCGACCTAGACGCACGCGAGATGGGCTGCCTCCCTCCGCCGTAACGTCGGGCGCGGGCCAAGCATATGTGCAACACGCCGGTGGCTGTGCTATTCGCATTGTTGAATATTCAATAAAAACGTTATCGCTACTTTGGTTTAGACTTTTATTTTAAAAATAATTCATTGCGCTTATTTAAAATACTAGATCTATAAAGATTACTCATGTTTGAATTGATGAATGTAGCGCGAACGAGTAGCTTATTTGATATTTGTTTCTAATGTGAAAGTTGGGTGAACCCTTCTGGCTAATGACAAAGCCTAACCCCATTTTGACGTAAGGTTGCGTATTGGGTGAAGTAAAACCATCAATTAGTGTCCATTACATGTTGTGAATGAAAAGGCTAGAGTCAAAGATGCAATCGAATTAGTGTAATTCTTAAATAATGTTAAATAACGCAACCTTGTAGAATGTTAAGACGACAGTGATTGTTGTGGTATGAATGTAGATAACTATGCTAATATTTCCACAACATACTGAACAGACCAGCTTTAGTTGTCAGACAGGTTTCTCAAGAGTTTAAACTTACTTCGGACAGTGCGTATATGTCATCGTGTCAGTTGACAAAGTAACAAATGTGCTATTATCATAGAAAAGAGATGAAATTAGTTTAAATCATAGCTATGCGACACTTCAAAGCAGTGCTGCAGTCATATACTATCTATGACATTTCGCATTTTTACGCTTCGCTTCACATTTTGAACTGAAGTTTTTAGGGGAAGTATATGAATTTGCATATTTTTCTGACATTTTATCGTTTTTCTAAAAGGTTTTATATAACGAGTATACTCGTTGATTTAATTTGTAATATTTAAACTAAAAGTATAAAAGTGATACCATGGAGAAAGACTCACGAAAGAGAATCCGGATGTACATAGGCGATGGTGGGGGTAGATGCCCTTCTCTAGAGCCGGAAATGACGGAACTTCTGGCTTCAAGGGCAACTGTGTCAGCAAAGGGTCGTTTGTGTCGAGAAGTGTATTCTAAAGGTGAGTTGGCGTTGGCAGTTTCTATATTTTTTTCTTAACAATTTTATAAATCGATTAAATTACCCCATTTGCGTTCCGCCTGCTTCTGCATTTGAAGCCTAGGACTTCCTTTTTTTTTCTTATTATGGCCTTGCGTTCTGTTTTTCTGTTTCAATTGTATATATTGTTTTATTTATATTGATAAAATTATTGGAATATTACTGATAATATTTATGAAATGTTTTTAATTATCGCAAGTAATGCAACTTATGTGATTGTTGTAAAAAATAGTCTTAAAATTTATATTTATATATTTGTTTTATGTTGAAAATCTATGTAAAGTGTTCACGTCAAATAAATGTCTGTTCTATTCTGTTCTATTATTTGATCCCAATATCATATATGGTACAATATACTTATATAGTACATATATACAATATAAATTTAGTATCTTTCATCTTATTAATGATAAGTGTGGGTTAGAATTGTGCGCGAACGAAGCGATCGCGCAACAAAATCTAGAGTTACCATCTGTTTGCGTTAATGTCGTATTTCCTTTAAATAAGACTTCACTTACAAAAACTCCTGTCTGTCCTGTTGCCTTTATAGATAGTCTGTGTTCATAAAAAGGGGCATTTCTGTGGACATGAACTTTATGACTTGTGACTGGTTACCTTCTCAATTCTTTAAACAGTGATTTTGTTATAAAAAAACAAGTATCACCTTTTAAACACCATCATGTCATTTACGTTTCGTTGATGGACATATTACTTCCTTTTGCCGTTTTATATTCTCCTGCATTATGTCGCTATATGAGTAAGTACCGTTGAACGGCTGTTCAACACTCGATTACTAGCATGCAGCAAAGTATTCGTATAATTAAACTAGCGTTGTGAAATGTTGAGCAATTTAACTACAACTTATTGTTGCGTTGTTTCATATTCTATAGGTATTGTTTTTTCCAAGTGTGCAAATGTGCAAGTTGATGCGAATGCATAATTCCACAGTTTTTTTAATCTCCGCCCACATTTGCTGAAATCCATTGTTCATGTGATAAGGTTTATCACAAACAGGAAGTACACATTCTATTGTATATACTAGGTCAGATTGTCACCTGACAATATATCCCTAATCCATTGGATTAGAATTGACCTTGTACTGTTGTAAATAATCATGATTGACAGTTGTGGAACTGTCCTTTTCTTCACGATTCGTCCCGGTTCGCCCCGGTCCGCCGGCTACAAACTGCCGGGACGCACCGGGGCATACACCGGGACAGTGTGAACGAGGATTTACTTTGGGTTGCAAATCAGTGTTAATGGTCAACTTTTTAACAATTTGTCTGTTTTATCTCAATTATCATCTAAATATTTTCGGTGTACAATGTTTCATTTTTCCGTTAAGTACTGTCGTAGTTTCGTCAGTGTTCTGTGTTTCGAATATGCACCTATCTCTTCCTTTTGTTGGCTTCAACTTATTAGAAAATCAATGTTCCAATACCTTATAACCGTATATATTAATGATCATAAATTGTAAAATTATTAAAACGAGGAATTTATTAAGTTAGCAAAAGGCGTTTTCAATAAAAATTCAGTAAGAATATTTCAAAGCCTACAACAATCCATTGCTTTAAACTATATTACCAGCTACAGAAGAACAAATTGAAGAAGTTTGGTTTTCATTGCAGCCATCATTTAATGTCCGTGGTGCATTTTAAAGCTGATATTTAATCGTTTTATCACAGTCAGTAGTGTGATGTAACGTTTTCTTACCGCTGCATCCATCCATCCGTGTCTCTATTGTACTTGGTTGTCGGACCGGCTTGGTGGCCCAAGGCGAGGGATTTCGAGTGCGAACAATTCAGTCTAGCCGGGCGAAATGCAGCAAACAATGCCGAAGTCATCTTTCACTTAATTTATGTAAACACGGCAATATTATCGCCAAAATAAATCTTAAACACATATGCAGATTTACATTGGATAAGTTAAAAAGGAATATGTGAATGTTACATAATTATAGTGCACACGCGTGTTTTAAAAGATGGCGTTTACAAACCAGGGATATAGCATCAGTTTAGATGAAGGTATGTTTTATTTTAAAAATTGTAATGAGCATTCTGTTGTTAACTAGAGTACACGATCAGTGATGTCGTCTAAAAATATATTAGTACGTGGTTGCTTGTCAACTCCTGTTAAACCGTTATCATACATTTATATGTATCGCAAATCCAAAACGTACCTTCTGTGATAGGGTACCAGTACCGATTGTGACAGAAAAACCAACGGAGAAAGAAAATGTAACGAAGTGTTGGAAGTAAAAACATGACAGTTATGTACATTTTGTTTACTTGGCGTCTTCATGTATAAGTGTATCATTGTTTTTATACAATGTACTATTTTCTCTTCAGACAGCGGGGTGGTGTCGAGATCGGAGGATGACGCTACGCCTTCACCACCAACCGTTCTACTGGAAATGGACGGAGACTCGCCGGTCACGTTCACCGATAATCCCCGGTCTCCCATAGAGACCTTGAACGACTCATCAGCGAGCGACCCAGACTTCGACGCCTTGTTTGAACACCCGGACCACTTCAAACTCAGCTACTCGGGATTTTCTAAAAGTATGATATATCGCAAACATTAACAAAAACACTCGTCCTTATACCAATAAACTATACAAATAAACAGTCATGACGCACATTTTGTATATCTTTTCTGTTTACTAGTACGTACTAAGAAGTAAATCTGCCTGTTCAGTTCTATCTACCATTTTTCTTGATATTTGGTTCTTACAGGTGTAAGCATAGATGACCAGTATACGAGCGTCGACATCGGTCATGCGGCGTCACCCGAGTCCGCCGTAATTCCCGAGACGCTGCAGGTACCCGAAACTAACGCACCAAGTGACGGCGAACCTAAACGGACGTTAAGACGCGTCGACAGTATCATGGAACAGACGTTTGAACAGATGCTCAACAGACATGCACAGAGTTCGAAAAACTTTCTAGGGTTCCGAAAACGTGTTGGCAACGATATTAATCACAAATACTGTTCTTGTACGTTGTATCTTTAACAATTGTTAGTTTGCGCTCTTGTTCATACATTTCAGAACACATTTAGTTTTTGCGAACCAACTTTTTATTCGTTGTGAACTTGTATATAAGTATATTGCACCGTGTTTTCAATTGTTTTCGTTTGTTTTAGTCAACTGTTGTTTTTGATATTTATTTATTAAGCTGCTAAACTGTCGTTTTTGTAGACTGTCGCTGTGATGCTGTGCTATTTTCCTTCCTTTATGTTGTCATTGGCATGGCCTTAATCTCCGTAGGTGGGTCTTTTTCTGCTTTATTTAAATTCCATATATTCATCAATCGAGTTTTATTTATTATTCTTATTTTGTGTTTATGTAGATCTAGTTCTTTTTTAAAACCCCAACTCCATGTATAAGCATTTGTTGTCGCAAGTAGTCATAATACTATCTAACAAACGTTCAGGTATAAACTATGATGCTTTGTAAATATATTACGGTATATACATACAATTAATAAATTATTATTTTCATTTGCAATTTAAATATTAAAAAACGCCTTCCTAAATGCCAAAGTGCAAAAATCACTGTATGTCTAATATTTCAACGAAACAAACGCTGACAAGTAAAAACGACATTATTTATATTTGCTTTTTAGAACTGGCAAACAAGAATAGTACTTGAAGTAATAAACAATCACGTTATACTGACGGATACGTGTTTGTTTCCAGGGTGCCTGGGCGTGGTTCACTGTCGAGGGGAGCTGTACCTCAACCTGTTTCTGGTCGTGGACGGCGTCCTCTCTGTGTTTGTCTTCCCCATCAGCTTCTCCGAGTGGACACGCCGTATTGGCGGCTGTGTTAGCGACACGGAAAAGCTTGAGAACGGGCCATTCTACGTCGTCGTTATAGCGTTACGTCTTGCCGCGGTGGTGCTAGGTACTATGCCTTAACGCTAGGAAATTATGATTATTTTGATTAGCTGTAAACACCTGCTGCTGTTTGTTTTATTAATCTTTGTTTTTATCTTTTGCATGAGTTGGAATTGATGTTTGTGTAAAGTCATGCTATTCAGATTGTTTTTGTTGTTTCCAGGGACGTTTCTGTATATTTCGAGAACAGATGACTACCCAGACGACCGCTTTATGTGCCTTCTGTCATTGACCGCACTGCGCGTGTCCGTCTACGTCGAGTGGGCGTTTCTGTTCTTCGGCATCGTGTGCCCTCTACTCTTTTACGTCATTCTGTACTGCAAGGCGGGACGTCAATCGGGCATGACGTGACGTTGCTTAAAATCGAAGGACGTTAGTGCAGACAGTTGGAATGTAGAACAATATTCCTTCTGTGTCATGTTTCTGAGACTATACTGTTCTCTCCTTAATGAAACACCTTCTGTTTGATTTGACCACACGTTCAACAGTGACTTTGTCATGTAAGCATTTGAGGAGCGTTCTTAAAATAGTTTACATTAACATTCAAGTATGCAGTGAGATAAAGGCTGGTTTCTTTTGCTCTATTGTATGATAACTAAGACGTGTGCAATTTGATCATGTTTGATCATGTTTATTAAAATAAATGTTTATACTTGTAACAATTCATCATAACATATTATATATTATAACACTTATATGTTACCGAATCATTTTGGTAATTGATTCCATTTCCTCACATTGTGTTCCATTGTATATGTATTGATTAAAGTTATTTCGCAAGAGCAGCGAGCGAAAAAATGAGACAATTTAGTGTTTATATAAATAATGTGTTTCTCGAGGGTTGACAAAATGCACTGTCAACCTCTACGAGGTCATTATTTATTATATTTTATTATACCGAACAAACAATTAAGAAAAAAAACAATGTAACTCAACATTTTTATTTGATTCATTAACAGGATCAACAACAATTATAACAATATAAAT
>Ga0224511_10001986_pt1 | contig 13237 bp, 1 predicted proteins | sample SF_May12_sed_USG_2_FD_169988 | JGI IMG/M metagenome (GOLD analysis project Ga0224511, IMG submission 169988) | Sediment microbial communities from San Francisco Bay, California, United States - SF_May12_sed_USGS_8_1 | ecosystem: Environmental > Aquatic > Marine > Sediment | place: USA...
CCGGTTTGATTAATGTAGTGGCTAGCTGAAATATTTTGTGTTCAGATTTCATTCCTGAATGCTGAATTTGAAACTGCTTAGAAAAAATAAAAATGCAACATTTCAACCAAATATTTTTTTTATTCAAATGAAACAAAAAAAACAAATAAAACAAGGGATTTTACTATATTTAAGTATAATATACTATACTAGTATATTCACCTAATATTAAATATTTACTGATGGATCCAGTAGGGCTGCGTATCTTGGCCAAGGTCGCGATACGATGTGTATCACGATGTATGCCTCGCGATTACGATATTGATCGCGATATGATGTAAAATGTAAATTTGGTATGAATGCATTGATAAATTATGATATTTTTATCAAATTATCATAAAATTAAAAAAGTTATTATTTACCCTTATTTGGCACAAAATAAACTCAACAAAACAAATGTTATCTTTGTTTAATGACTATTGAGAGTAAGAAGTAAAAGATGTTTGTCAAAACTTTGACACAGTAAACATTATGCAAAATATTTAAAAGTACATATCCCCAAAGTACACTTGTATCTATAGTGTGTATTTCTTTAATAACAGTTAACATATTCGATTTTTTAATATTATAAAAAATTGAGTCTTTTGCACTTTAAATTATCAAAAACATTTCAGAATTACATTTGTATTAACAATTACGTTTTTTTCTTACAGGTAAAATATAGTATTGACTAGAAGTCATTAACTTGATAAAAATATTAATACGATTATCAGGCTCACTAGCTCCGTACGTTTGACAGCACCCTTGAAGCTCAAAATGTAAACACTAGTAATTGGCTGCGTTTTAATTTGAGAAACATCAGTATAGATTGCAATTGCAAGTTAAATGCTTTAAATATATAGGATATTTTGTTTTAAACTGATTTCTTGTAAAGGGCCTTCTGAATCGCGATTTTTTAGGACGCGATTCGATTCACCCGTATCGGACAGTCGCGAATACCATCTCACGATGCATCGGTGAATCGTTACAGCCCTAGGAACCAGTGATTTTCTCCCTTTACAGGAAATGGAGCTGCAGCCTTTGAGAATTGGGAACTTTAACAGGGAAAATATGGGAATCTTTGATAAAAAGAAATTGCTTTTAAGATATATTTAAAAAATAAATAAACAAAACAAGAAATGAAGACAATTTAGCAATACACATGTAATTGCAAAGCATGGGGTATGAGAAAATAAATCTTAAATGGTAATTTTTTGTGTATTTTTTACAAGCTTTTTATAAACACAGTAAAATACATTATAGGAAAACCAACATTTATTTTGGGTTAAAATATACTTTTTATACTTTTTTTAATGATAAAAAGGCACAATTATACAATCTTAGGCAAAATACACCCACTTACTGCCAAAGTACATTTTATTCTTCGTTGGTTCTACGCTTATATTAAAATATATCAAATTAAGATCTTAAAATCTTATATTCATACTTTATCTTGTGAAATGACTTTAAAAAAACAAAGCAAATTGTTGTGCGCATTCTGAGAGTATATTATCTGTAAACACATTCTGAATAAGGAATATTTAAAATTTTAATTGCAAGACAAAATACTTGGAAGCCATATATGTTATGACACAATGAGCAGAAATTGTGTTTTCATTTATAATAAGTCATGCCTCATAATTGTTTAGTAGGAACATGAATATCATTTACCATAAAGCGGCATACATGTATCTCTTTCAGGAAGGTGGAGATACGTTTCAAAATGCTAATTAGTTATAGATATAGACATTCAATTATTTTTTAGCAAAATTATGTTGTTTTGTATTAAAACTGTTGTACAAATACCGTATGTTTAGATCCTAATTTAATAATTTATATGGTTAAAATATAGAAACTGTAATACTAATTTCCTTATTATTATAAATCACTAGTATTATCACTGTTAATTAGCTTTATATATATTAGATTCTATGCTCTTACAAATGTATTACCGGTATGTAATGTCTAGAAACATCCTTGATAATTTTAATTAAGTAACTCTAAACTCACTGCTTTAGTCTGCATGGTAATTTTTTTAGACTATATCCCTTTGGGCTATTTGAATAGAATTTTCCATAGCCTGACTGAAATTTAAATAGCCCTAAATTTTTATTGTGGTCATACTCCATATAATTCATATTAGAAATGCGTTGACTTGCATTTATTTTAATTTTGGTCGTGTTTTTTACAAACAAATAACTCCAGAATGAGTATTTATGTTAATTTGTTTCTTTGTTTAGAATTTTACTGAAAAATTTAAATCAACCTATCAGGCTATTTTGTATACAATTCTAATCGACCGACCGGCCGTTTACTCAACTCGGGCTTCTGGCTTATAGGTCACCTATTCACAGACTGCACTGCTTTTGATATCACTATGGTAGATCTGGTAATTGTTTTGTATTCATGTAATACAATATACAGACCGATAATATATAGTATAATTATATCACAGGAAACTGTGAAGTTTATGTGAGTAACTCCTGTTTTGTTCTGTATCAATTCAGTTCTGCTTTTGACTGCACGTATGTTTAAAAAGTCTTGGCAAATGTGTCCTAAAAAACTGAAAACTGAAAGTTGTCCTTTTGCTAGGTATCATAGAGTCAAAAAGAAACCATACACATACATGTATAATTATAGGTGTCCGAGTCTGAAATTTTGGGTTCAATTGACTATTTAAGCGATGATGAGAATTTGATATCGTTTGAAAGGGCTATGTTTGAAGATTTCAGTTTCAAATACAGAACGAAAATATTCATATTATTGATGTCATTATCACCACTTTAAAGTAAATGCCTGGAGCATCATGAACGGTGTACATGACAAATATAAGGGCGATACATTTTTATCAATACATTTGGGGTTTGTTTCATGAGATAATTTCTATAAGATATGATATATTTATATCACTTGTAAATAATTTTGTCACTGAAAAGCTTTTTGAGTTTTTTTAGGCCGGTTAAGATCATCTTAAAAACCAGAATAATTTGATGCATTATTTTGACGTCATTTTACTAAGTAACGTCATTTGAGCATTTGGAGCAAAAGTCACACGTCGGGTCACATATTATTAATATTGCAATAAGCATTGCTTCTCTTTATAGGTAACTCATTAAAAAATCATTTTCATAACTCTGTTAATTCGTTAAATGTAACTAAAATAGAACAAAAAACTATTTGGTTCTTATCTTTATTTATTGTCTGTTTGCAGGTCATGGGACCATGAAGTGAAAGGAGGAAGAAAAGATAAGGATTTCATATTACACAACAGAGGAATATAGTGAGTTCAAGAAGATGCATTTTAATGCCGTGTAGTGCATGTTACATGCGTGACATGTGGGTACATTGATGGAAAATATACGGAGTAGGAATAATGATGCAATACATGGATTTGTATTCTTACTCGGCAGAAAAGTGAGAAACAGTTTATTGTGAAAATCTTGTGTTCTGGAAGCTTACTTTTCAATGGTAACATAAGCTTGAAGCATTACCAATTGTGGATTCCGTGTTTGGAACAAGTTGAGGCGCAGCTTTGCATGTGTGTGAGGCCGTTGGAGTGAAGGATGTCGTATCCGGGGTCCAACCATTCTCAAAGCTTCTATCCTATCATCAACATATCCACCGCTACCCCAGGATCCATCCCCATCAACACCGGAACTCAGCTTCATCAACAGGCTATACCTCTTGGACTCTGTATACCGGACACAGCAGGTTCACATGCGGCACCTGTCCTAACAGGGCCTATCAGCATACCAGGTGTCAGTCCGGCTGGTGTTGTGTGTACGCCCATCTATCATGGACAAAATATCCCTGTTATGGCAGTCGCTCCATTCAAACCAAAGAGCAACACTCCCCCAGCTCAGACGATGACGCTGGTATCCAAACCGTGCAGTGATGCCGAGGGTGGCCATGATTCCCCCACACATGGAGTGCAGACATTGACCAGGACTCCGTCCACCTCCCACCAGCATCCATTGGTGTCCAACACCTCGTCTGTACAGTATTCAACACCCCCGCCCGCCCACATGTCTTCCCATGCCAGATCTCAGCTGCCAGGTTCGAGCCCACCTCCGTATGTGGCAGCCACCCACGTCTTGCCCTCCAGTATCTCTCATCTCCGGCCGTCCATGAATGGTCGCAGCTTGCCCAAACCACCTCCTCTGCTTCGCATGCCCCACATAGACACATCACAGCCTCACTCTGTACAGACATCCCTATCCACATACACTGCTGCTCAGTCCGCGGCCAATCCTTTTGCACAGTTCAACATCAAGAAGCCATCCTCAGAGACTTCTTCTAGTTTGCCTTATCATGCAGGTTCCCATAATCCAACCACAGAGGCACAGACTAGTTCTCACCATCATACTGGAAAAATCCAGTCTGCTCCAGTTGTCTCCAGCACTGCTGGATTAGGCGAGATTCAAGTGCAGGATATTGGATGGAATACGCAGCTCAGGATAGAAAATGTGTATAGTAAGAGATTGACACTGTTTGAAATGCTGCAGGAGATCGAAAAGAAGGGCTTAGAAACTTTTATAGCCAGTTATGAGCCTGTAAATAAAGACTTTACTCGTGCTATGGCGATGTATCGCAGTGCAAAACTGCACAATGTGACTGGTGTTAGATTGAACATTCCAGAGAAATTTTATTCTGCTCTTGTTTCCTCTCATATTTCTGTCCATGAAATACAAGTGTTGAGGGGAAAGGTGAATGAAGTGGTGACAAAAGCTGAACTTTTCCGTAGTGTGCAGCAACCAGAGGCTAGGGGCAAGTCGTCGGGGCTCACATGGGAGAAATGGATGCCACCTGTGTCAGGCTCATTGCCTAAGGAAGGGGACAAAGGCAGCACTAAAAACTCTTCTTGGCAAACAGAAAAGATCTGTCTAGACCCAAAACTGATGGATACTGATAAGTCTGATAGTGAGAAATCCAACAACAACAATGCTGCAAAGGTAGGGGATTCGAGTTTAACATCAAATGCATTAAATGAGGCAGCAATGATTAAACAGGCTTTTACATTGAACTTTAACCAGACATCAAGCTCAACTGCTGCTCCGACTACCCACACAGCACCTCTGATGCCCCAGCCTGGTCTCGCTCCAACCATGCAACCCATGCAACAAGCCGTCCAGCAGCATCTCTTACCAACACATTTACAGCAACCATCCAACCCTGTGTTCCAAATGCAGCCTCAAAATGAAGACAATTTGCAGAACAATTTCAATGAGACCTATCGATACAGGGGGCGGGGCAGAGGAAGAGGTCATTACCAAACGCGAGGTCGAGGTAGAGGTAGAGGTCGTGGTCGAGGTCGTGGTCGTGGTTCAGACAAAACTACCAGACTATCAACAGAAAGCGTAAGGGGTTTAAGAGCAAGGGGGAGAGGTAAGGGAAGAGAAAGTGAGCCCAAGGGTGAAGGAGTGATTGATTTGACCGTAGATGAAGAGGAGGATACTAAGGCAGCTGTACAGAAAAAGCTCAAAGCAATTGCTGATGCTGTGGAAGCCCGCAATGCAGGCAGTGCTAAGAAATCTGATCAACAGGTAGAAAACGAGGAGGGCAAAGATTCAAATGCTCAAACTATACAAAAGCAAGTGGCTGAGAAGTCAGAAGCTTTGAATCAAACCAAAAATGCAGGAAATAAAAGAAGGAAAAATAAAGGAGATGAAACACGAAAAGAGACGAGTGTTCAATGCAATCAAAAAGACAAATCAGAAAAAGAGATCAATGACAAACTGAGTGGGATCAAAGCAGCATCCAATATTAGTCAAGCAGCAACTGTCATCGAAAAGACTGCAATGAATGCAGAATGTTCAACCAAAGATGACAAAAGACCCCAGACACCCAGCCTTGTGGACCTGTATGGAGATGTCTGTTACCTGTGTGACCTTACATGTAGCGGTAGCGCAGATGACTTAAAGAAGCATATAAAAGAAATCCATGTATCAAAAGAAAAACGAGCGGAGATGGAGGGCATAGATTGGTACTGCACTCACTGTTTCAAAGAATGCTCAGATGAGGAAGAGTTGCAAAAGCATGAAACAGAAGCTCACTTGCTGGCAAAACATTGTTTCTTTTGTGGACTGTGTGTTCAAAATTCCTTCACAATGGCAGATCATGAAAACACAAAGTACTGGGGACATGTGCTAGACAAACATTGTCAGATGCTGGTTTGCTTGACGTGTGACACAAACTTTCACACACAAACTGGCTTTCAAGAACATTTAAATGAATTAAATCATACTGCTGCTGAGGTGAATAAATCTGTTGTTATGTGTCCTTTGTGCCAATTAAAGTTTGCAACCAAGCATGCTCTCGCTATTCACCTAGATAACATGCACCGACTGGACATCAAGCAGGCCCAGGACAGCCCACTGAAGACAGAGTTCCAGTGCCTCTCGTGTGAATTGTCGTTCATCAGTCAGCAAGCTCTCAACTTCCACCTGAGCACTCATGCCACCGATGTGTCAAAAGCACCCGAATGCTGTGAGAGTAGAATTCTAGAGCTTGCTGTAACTGTTGCTTTACGCAATGAAAAACTGCGCAATGCAAGGAAGAGGGTTAGTATGTTTCCAGATTCAAACACTTTAGTTCCAATTGTGCGGAAGGGAGGGCCAATCAGCCCAGTAAAGGATCCAGTTGATCGGATACTTGAGACAGTAAAACTGGCCAGACAGTCATTTGAAATCCGTCAAGAGCAACCAATATTACCGAGGGGAATTGTAGACCCAATAGATAATGTGGTAGTTGTAAGTTCTGTCACATCAACTGAGGCTGTCACATCAACTGAGGCTGTCACATCAACTAAGGCTGTCACATCAACTGAGGCTGACATCTGTAGGACTCGAGCCACGATCGCAAACCCAATTGATTCAAATAGACTTGTCATAATGAATGATGTGGCCAGGCAAAATTATGCATATCCGATTGAATTAAGAAGAGGAACCACATTCATAGATGCTGCAACATATGTAGAGACAAATCTTGCAAGGAGATGCCCCATTAACAAGTTCTGTATAGACTTTGATATTTCTAATGAGAGGCAGTGCCATGTGAACATTAACGGTAAAGTGGGGGTCGTGACGTACAGACTGTGTCCCCTGAGTTACTGCTGTGGAATCGACTTCACTTCATTCAGGTCCTTGAAAGCATTTGTGGCAGCTATGGACACCATTTTCGCATTCACTGTTGTAGAAAACCAGTCAATAAGCCCTCCAGTTGGTGATTTGACAAACTCACTGCACATGCTCAGACTCTGCATGCTGGTAAGTCGGACAACGCCGGTCATGCGTGAGCTCCAACGTTATGGCGTGATGGGACTCGCCATGTCAGACATACTGCAGCGCAATGTGAATGACATACAGAGAATGTGTGATGAAAGCTTCAAGCTTGTCACATACTCCACTACTGATACCCATGTGAACATCAAGAAGGATCCCATGTATCGATCCAACCAGAAGGTGGAGATTGCAGTGGATGTTGAGAATGGCCCTTGTGTCAAAATTACAACAGTGGAGGCAGATACAGAGGAGAAGAAGGAGGTCACAACAGTAACTGTAAAAACTGCAGTAAATGACGATGAAGATCAGAAGGTGTTCAACTCTGAGTCTTCTAGCCATGAAATCCATTCAGACAACACATTGGTATCAGGCTCTACTGAGGACATGGACACTGATGTTAAGAATGTGTTGAGACCAGAAGAAGAGAGTGATTCAAGACATAATCTGCGGCCACTGAAGCTTGAAAGGTCTGAAAGTGTCTCAACAGAAAGTTCACTGACTATTACACAGAGTAATAGAAAATCATCTAGTACTCTAAGTGTAGACTTACAAGGTCCACCTAAACTTTCACCCATTATATCTCCCTACGATACTCTCATGGACAGCCACAGGCAACTCTTACCTCGCCCCCTAGTAGCCACTAATTCATCACAGCTACAGCAGCAGCAACAACAGCAACAACAACTGCAGCAACAGCAGCAACAACAACTGCAGCAACAACAGCAACAACAACTGCAGCAACAGCAACAACAACAACTGCAGCAACAGCAGCAACAACAACTGCAGCAACAACAGCTGCAGCAACAGCAGCTGGTTGTGTTTCCACCGCCCATCCAGACACAAACCCTCCATGTGCCTCCAGTTCTAGTGCAGCAGCCTCTGGTGCAGCAGCCTCTGGTGCAGCAGCCTCTAGTGCAGCAGCCTCTGGTGCAGTACTCGCCTCCAATCTTATCCATCCAGTCACCAATGGTGCAGCAATCTCCGCAGCTGATCACAATGTCTCCACAGGTTATCCAGCAGCCGCCTGTGTTGACCATGCAACAGTGTGTCATTCAACAGTCTCCAGCAGTTTTGCCAATGCAGCAACCACTTCTACAGCCACAGCACCAGAGTCCGCTGGTGTCTCAGTCACAAGTGATAACTAGTGCAAATGGTGGTAATGCTACAAGCAGTAAACTGCCTCTGTCACGATTGACCTACTCGAAAGTAGTTAAATCATGGAAAAAAAAGAATGAAACAAAAAAGAAAAAAGCTGATAAAACTGATGCACACAATGAACAGAAACTTAGAAAAATAGCTCCCAAAGCTGTTACAAGTGTGGACATATCAGTTAATCCATGTTTTGATGTAAGCAGTGAAAGTGTTAACAAAAAGGATGACACTCTTAACACTTATGCACAAGAAATGATCAAAGAAAGTGATTTGAATGATACACAAAAACAAAAGAAAACCCCAAAGAAAAAGACAGGAAAAATGAAGGAAAAAGCAACAGAGGAAACACCAACAAGGAAAAGTTTAAGGGATAGAAAAACAAAAAACTACAGTGAAGATTTTGATACCATGTGGTATTTTTCAGACGAAGATTTGATTGGCGAGTTTGCAGGCTACACTCCAATGGAGGATGAAACTGATACCAATTACAAACCACATGTACCAAAACCTCGCTTGATGGAGCATGATAGCGAAGACTCTGATACTATACCAGCTGTTGATGCAGAGGCAAACCTTAATGCAGTGAATGAAATGATTGATGATTTAGGTGATGAGATAATGGATGTGAAGGAAAATGAGGGTAAAGACAAAGATGGCAACGAAGTAGAGGTGCAAATAAATCACAACATGCAAGAATCTGCTGATACTAAGCTGAGTGAAACCGAAGAAATTGTGAGTGAAGTTGGTGAATCAAAACAAGATGGTTTGGTGGAACCTGAGGTAAAAGGTCAGAATAGAGAGGAAGTTGTAAAAACCAATATCCACAACAAACCTGATGGCACATGGGAAATCATTGAAAACAAAGCCGATGAAACACCAAAAAAGCCTAACAGAAAGAGGAAGATTGACAGTGATGCTGCAGATGACATGAAAATTGAAAAGAAGAGATTAAGAGCTGAAACTCCTGAGAAGCCTAGGTCAGTTGTTGGGTCGCCGAGCCAGAAATCAAACCAGAAGTTGTCCAAATGGTGTGTTGAGTACAAGAGAAAAGACGTGGTGAAAGCTCTTGGTGCACAGAGTGAGAGAATCCGACGGAAGCTGATCAAGGATGAAGCTCCAGACTGCAGGGTTTTTGATGAGAGAATCAGGTGTTGCTTTGTCAGGTTAATTAAAATTGATGTCTTCAACAATGAAGAAGAGGAGGACAATCAATTAAATAAAAGGGATGCAAAGAAAAGGCGGGGTCGACCAAGGTCAACACAGAAAAGTAAACTGGTATCCCATGATCCTGTAGTAACTCATGATTCAAAGTCAGACAAGATTGACACTGCAAAGGACGAAGAAATTGACAGGGTGATCTCAAAAGATGATACAGAAAGACAGAGATTGACTAGGAAATCTAAGGGGGAGTCTTATGATTATGTTAAATCAGAAGTTTCAAGTCAGATTGATGTTGCAAAGGGTAAAGAACTCAACAAGATGAACATAAAAGATGGAATAAAAAAGCCTGAACAAGAATCGGAAACTGGACCGAGCAAGCCTGATTTAGATAAGGACTGTGACACAGTTGTTGTAAAAAAGAAAAGGGGAAGAAAACCCAAGAATCAGAAAGAGGGGAAGGAAGAACCTGCAGTCAATAATTGGCCAGGGAAAGCAGATTTTGGAAAGAGTGAAAGTAAGAAGAGGAAAGTAGCAAATGTAGAACCAATACTTTCTCGGCCAGAATTTGGGTGTAGCTCAACTATGTCAGAAAATAATGGCAAAGAGCAAAATGGCTTATATGCACCTAAGCTTCAAGAAGCAGTTAATTCCAGTAGTCAACCTCAGCCCATTACAAGTCAGGCTCAGGCTGCAGTTTCATTACCAAGTCATTTGCTGGTTCCGTTTTCACAGATTCCGCCATTGGCCAGTGTGCCAATATTTCACAACAGTCATCTGCTGGTTCCTATCGAGCAAACAGCCACGGTTCAATCTTCGCCAACAGGAGTCCCCTTCAGTCAAACAATGCCGTCTCCTAAGCAAGCTCTGTCAGGTACTAACCAGTTAATGTCAAAGGTAATACCGCAAGTACAAAATCCAGTGATGTATAGTCCTAGCATGCCCCAGTTGTCTCCGGTGATTGGAATCCAAATGCAGATGAGCTCAAGTCCAGGTGTTTTATCAGACAAAACCAGCAACAAGAGGGCAACCAATGCTCCAAGTAAACAAAAGAAGTTAGCTCAGATTGCTCCGAAAGTGACAAATGCCATACCAACACCTACCACAGCAAGTGCTCAAGCAAAACCTGGTGATCAAATCAAAATAAACCCACTCATCAATGTCAAAAAAGAGAAATATGACCAAAGCTATGACAAGGCGGCTGCACATGTGACCCAAACAACAGCTGTTGTTACACCTGCACCAATTAGTACACTGTCCTCGGGAAATGTTCCAGTGTCTCAGTCAAAGGCAGATGAGCACATCAAGATTAACCCTCTAATCAGCATAAAGAAAGAAAAGTATGACAAGAGCTATGACACTGCGGCAAATGCGGGTGGTGCACCTTCATTGGTTGCTACACCAAAACAGCCAGCCTCAAATGTGACTGCAGCCACTGTGGTCATGACCCAGCCTAATGATGTGGCCAAACTCAGGGAGCAGTACCTGTCACAGGCAGAACCAGAGGGGGTAGAAAAACTGAGCTTAAGAGGAAAGCCAGGAACAATCCAGTCACCAAAAGGAGCAACAAACAGCCTTCCAACAAGTGTGGGTGCTGTTCCTGTGCATGCAGAGGTGAAAATTAACCCACTCATTAATGTGAAGAAAGAAATGTATGATAAGGAGTATGACAAAAGCTTGCAAGCACAAACACAGATAGCTGTAACTAATGCAAAACAGACAAGTGCTAATCAGCCAATAATAACAGCAGCCAGTGTCCTTCCAAAGAATTCAAATCTGCCTGCTACTGTGGTACAGAATTCATCAAACTCAGGAGCAATACTACCTCCAAACCAGATGGTGAATATTAACCCACTGATAAATGTTAAGAAGGAGAAGTATGACAAAGAATATGATAAAAGTCTAGATACTTCCTTTGCAGCAACTGGAAGCACAACAAGTGTTGGTATTGTGACCAGCTCAAGTACTGGTCGTACAACCATTGCAAGTTCTAGTGTGGCAGCCGGAATGGGGTCTTCAACGACCACTGCGCCTTCAAGCCAGTCGAACATTCTTCCAGCAAACTCAGCTGTGCAGATCAACCCACTTATAAACATCAAGAAAGAAAAGTATGACCAGGAGTTCCAGAAGAGCTTAGGTGTACAAAAGATTCCACAGCCAACATCACTCAGTGTTGATGCCAAATATCTCAGTATCGCAGTATCTCAGGGAATATCCACAACAAAGCCGGCCTCTGTCGGCAACAACATGGTCCATACTGCTTCCTCAAGCACTGCTCCTCAGAGTGCTGTTAAACAAGCCGACCAGCATGTACAGATAAACCCACTTATCAATATCAAGAAGGAAAAGTATGACAAAGAGTATGGCAAAGCCTTACAGCACAAATCTCCATCTGTGCCAACATCAACCATTGGGCATTACCCGCCAGTCCACACAACAATGACACAAGTAGTAGGACGCCATACTGTACAGCACTTCCCTTCAAACAGATCCTCCAGCTCAATATTGGCTGTTCCTGCTGTACCTCAGAATCAGCCAGTTGTTTCAAGCAATACCAGTTTCAAGAATTTGCCACAAACCTCTACTGCTGGCAAGACAATACTGCCGCCAGATCAAATTGTGAACATTAATCCATTGATCAACATCAAGAAGGAGAAGTATGATGCAGGCTATAAGGATTCCCCCAAAAGAGCACCGCAACAACCATCACAAGTAGGGCCTAGTGTGCAAAGCAGTCCTAGATTTAGCCAGCCACCTTCAAATCAGGGCAACATAAACAAGCCTGCAAGCAGCACATCAACTACGAAGCCTGTAGACCATAGCCAGATCAAGATAAATCCTCTCATCAATATAAAGAAAGAAAAATATGATGCTGAATATCAGAAAGCTCAGAGCAAAGGTCAGTCATCCAGGGGTCGGCCAAAGAAACCTACTGTGGCAGGTCCTCCTCCTCCACTGATGATGGCCAAACCTCCAGTGTCCACACAACCAGACAAGTACATTATGATAAACCCTCTCATCAATATCAAGAAAGAGAAGATTGAACAAACCAAACAGCCCACTACACCAACAACTACCTTGTCAACAGCCACAAAACCACAGTCGTCACCAATCTTGAATCCCCAGAGGCAGCAGAGGTACCTGGCACCTAGTAAACCCCTGCCTCCACCTCTCCACTTCTTTGGCAACATCCACCAGGGCTTCAGAATGGAGACCAGCCTACAAGGCTCCCCGGGTAGGCAGCTGCAACCTCCAGGAGCAAACACTGTTCCAAGGTCGCCCATACGTTCTTCAGCACCGCCGAGATTCAATACCCAGATGTCTCCGCAAAGGGCCCAAGCCCCCATGATGCTACAAGGCAGTCCGCAAAAGATTGGAATCTCCAAACAGACATCTATTCTCGATGCTCTGATGGCAGCAACTCAAAACAACCTGCCAATCCAGCAACCACTACAGCAGCAACAACAGCAGCAACAGCAGCAGCAACAACAGCAACAGGCTATTCATGGATTTTCTCCATGGATGTCTCCACAGCAGAAACAGAACCAGACATCATCACCTAGGCAGCAACAACAAGAACTGATGTTCCAGAACTCACATCAACAGAAACAACTGCAACAACACCAACA
>Ga0224511_10001987_pt1 | contig 13235 bp, 3 predicted proteins | sample SF_May12_sed_USG_2_FD_169988 | JGI IMG/M metagenome (GOLD analysis project Ga0224511, IMG submission 169988) | Sediment microbial communities from San Francisco Bay, California, United States - SF_May12_sed_USGS_8_1 | ecosystem: Environmental > Aquatic > Marine > Sediment | place: USA...
TATCTTTTTTTTATTCAAGTTTTGAAATGTTGTGAGTGTCAATCCTGTCAATGTGATATCATTTATGGCTCTGCTTAAGAAATAGAAATAGCCAGTAGAATAAAGCTGAGAAAAAAAGGAAAAGCCTTCAGGAAGCATAGCCTGCATGAGGAAAATAGCAGCCTTGTTGGTTTTTTTGAAGCTGTTCATTAATGGTTATGAAAAATGCTAAACCACTGACACCCCCAGCGCATGAGCAAACTTCATTTTCAAATGTAAACATCATACAATGTATGATCACTGATCCAAACCATCACGCATACTCATTGGGACCATTAAAAGCAGTTCCTTATAACCAGAGTTCCTTATAAATGTACAGTTAACTAGTTCCTTGCTAAAGATTGGGGAATGAAAATCATTTCCTTAAAACTTGAGTTCCTTATAAACGTATAGTGAACTAGTTCCTTGCTAAAGATTGGGGAATGAAAATCATTTCCTTAAAACTGGAGTTCCTTATAAACGCATAGTGAACTAGTTCCTTGCTAAAGATTGGTGAATGAAAATCAGTTCCTTATATTAACCGGAATTTCCTTATGAGCGGGTTCCTTATTAGCAGACCATACTATAATTCGATGCTAAAGACTTACATTTAGAGTATGCAGGGTTATAAAGGGGGCTGCCGTCCTGACTACTTCGTTTGAACAGTCGCCCCTCGGGTGAATCCTCGGGATCGGGCGGGTACCCTGAACTACTGGAACTCGTGCTGAGCGTCCCTTCGCTGCCTCTAGACGCTAGCGACCTGGTTAGACAGAGATAAAAGAGACTACATTGTAGACAAGAGGGTAAAACTATGCAAGAGGGCCTTACACTACGGTGACATTCAATGGATTGACAGAATGCTTGAAATGATGTCTGATGCTCTGACACAGGCAGAAAAGCTTGTTACATTCAGTTGATACGGTAATTGGTCAATCTGAAGTAATAAAATATCATTCCCACCTACCAACTTCCAAACACTATTGTATTACTGTATAAGTAATAGGGAAACATGGAAATATTTTATTACAACCTTAAATTAAACTGATGAAAGGGAAAGCCTTCAGGAAGCCAGGCCTGCATGGGCAAATAGCAGCCTCGGTTTTATAGAAGCTGTTTATCAGCAGAAATGAAAGATGCCACTCCACTGACGCCCCCTAGCGCATGAGCGGAACTCTATTTTGATATATAAACAATATACAATCCATGGTCCCTGAGGACCAGAAAAATATAACTATACAATGATGAAGTACGGGGCGACATTTTACAGCCACCACACAGGCACTTAACACCAGCTGTAGAATGTTATAGATCTTTTACCACCAACACCATGTATCATTTACCAACCTCAGTGACGTAGTCTGTATATCTGTCCGGACTTTCCCGCTCATAGTCATACGAGGGTATGTTCTGTGAGACTCTGACGTCGACAGCACTGGCTGGAAGGGGTTGGAAATACGCGGGTAGGTGCCATATCTCTCCATTTGGCCTGTGGGTGCGATATATGGGGATTGTAGTTAAAACTGGCATACTTGAACACATTCATTTACATAAAATGAGATAATTAAAAAGAACATTGTAATTAAGTGCTTTAAGATTTCTATTGAAAACGTACAAATGTACATGAGGTATAAAAATGTAAGGGCAAGGATGATTTATATCAATTACGATAGAAAGCTTAATATTTCAATTGAACAACATTAAAAAATAAGGAAGATTCTGTGCAACGCTGTACGACGTTAGGAAGATTCTGTGCAACTATGAACATAACAACTTGACAAAATAGAAACTTTGTAGAAGCAGTAATAAAATAAATGGATATAATTTATTATGTCAAAAATTAATTTGAATGTTTTCGTACCATATTCATCATGTGTATCATGTGGATTGTTGATAATACTGCGTCGAACGTCTCTCCGTCCCCGAGGAAACGTTTCCCCTCGATCGCCACTGAAACAGGGAATATTATGAGTTTTATAGGGATTTTAGGGTAGGAACGGAACAAAACAGAACATAAAACAACTTATTGTTGTTGTTAATGAAACAGTTTTTGACAAATACATACATATCAATATGTTTCATGTCTTTTTACAAAGTCTTTGACAATGTGATATTTGATAAGCATAGAAAATACATCTAAGACAGCATTACAGCATGGTAAGTGAACAACTAGGCGGATGAACACATCATCTAATGCAGGTCAACAGGAAATCTGTGTTCATATGGGTTTTTTTCTCGCTTCATTAAGCAAGAAAATCAGTAATTTATGCAATCAGAAAGCATGAAAGCATTCTTGACCAACCATATCTTTGCTTTTTTATGATTTTTTAATTAATGTACATAGAAAAATAATGAAAAAAGAAATTATCAACAAACATTTTTTGTTTGTTTACATAACTATTTATAAGTGTATTAACACAGAAAAGAATAACAAATCCTTAAAAAAAATTCAAAATATTCAAATTTGTTGAAACATTATGCTAAGTAAATAGCTTTTTACATGTTTTGACATCTATCAAGATTTTCATAATTCAGTTATTTTTCTTCTCATTCTAATGTAAATTTGATGTAAACAATTGTTAGACAAATGCATTCGAAATATAAATTTACATATAAAAGCCTATTTGAAACCTACCAGACCATAAAATTATTATTTCTTTTAAATGGGAATCCAGCTAATTACCAATTTGCAATAAAAAATAGTTTTCTTGATGACTAAAAAAGCCATTTTAAAGACTGATTATTGAGAGCCAGGTTGTTAAGTTTCAACATACAACTTGACATTTAGGATTTTGTGCTTATGTGAGCTTTGCTAATTCAAATTTGTCCACACCTAATAGGCATATTTTTATAATGCACTGATACATTTATTAACTAAAATGTTGTTTTATAACCCATTGGGTGGAGAGATTATTACTTTTGACTGAATCATTAAATGTCAAGTAAAAATCCTAAAAGACATATAATTTGTCATTTGACAAAGTACTAAACGTCAAGGTCACAGGTTGGAACCCTGACAAGGAGTGACAGAGCTTTCTCCATAATGATTTAATTAAGATTAATTATAAGCGTTACTTACGCTTTTCCGACATCAACAGATATACAGTAGAGTCCGCTTATAAGGAACTTCTGGTTATAAGAAAATGATTTTCATTTCCCCAATCTTTACCAAGGAACTAGTTCTCTACACGTTTATAAGGAACTCCGGTTATAAGGAACAATTTTTCATGGTCCTGATGAGTTCCTTATAAGCAGATTTTACTGTAATACAAGTATTTAATGAATTGCTAACCGATAAAAGACATATTAAGGTACCACAAGATAGACTGCTATGCCCTACACACGTCGACGACAAAAAAAAAAGCAGGTTATTGAAAAAAATATTTTTAAGTGTGTTACACGACTGAAGTCCTCAGTGGAGTTCCTTTAAATAAAGGGTGAATAACCGCACATATTTAATATATTCATGCAACAACATACACACAAAATTAAACTACTGCAAAAATTCCTAATTGTATAGTATTTCAAATTAAGAGTAAATAGCAACTTCATAACATGCAACTTTCCAACAAAAAAAGTTCAATTTAATTACAACCAGGTGTTGTTGGGGCAACTAGAAGTGCATCAAATGTCAAGATTTTCTGCAATATAAAACTAATAAACTATTTAATTTCAGTATCATGCTTAATTTAAATACGTAAATTACGATAAATAGCCCATATTATGCATGACTACTTTATTTCATGTTTTCCAATTTTTCGTGCGTGTCAAATTCACAGAAGAACGCAATAGCACCAATTGTACATTGATGTTGGAGATGATAAATTGTCAAGGTTGTTAAAAAATTTAACTTCATTATCTGCAGTTATGATTAAGTTTAGACAAGCATAACAAAATAATCCAAGATTTTGTTTGAGTAGGCCATTTCGTCATGGTGTCGACGTGTCGCGCTCCAAATAATCTACCACGCTTTGTTTTATTTTGGACATTCATTCACTGGACAGTTCCACAACTGTCAATCATGACCATTTATAACACAACATGGTCAATTTAAATCTAATGTATTAGGGTTATGATTGTCAGGTGACAATCTGACCTATTAAATACAAAAGAAAGTGTACTTCCTGTTTGTGATATAACTTATCACACAAACAAAAGAAAAGTACAGTAAGGAAAGGAGATTGAAATTTTGAGGAACTGTGCATTGATACTTTATCGTCAAATTATGCAAACATTCCAAGGACAGATTCCATGTCAAACTTAAATATAGCCACACATGTGAAAAATATTTCCAAAATGCATTTTTTTAATTCTTAAGATGTTAAAGTATGCTCCTTTTTTTTTAGATTTCCTGCAAAAATGCACCAAAAAAACATAGCTTACATATAAATGGACCAAGCAAATGACATATACTATAATAACAAATGTTCCAATCTCAAAAATTCAAAATTTATCTGGCACTTGTACTGCACAGATGTTTCTAGCACAGAAAAACGCAAACTTACTGTCCACTGGCGTAACAGCTGTCTATTGACGTGTTGCTGTCTGATAACACACTCTGAAAAAAGAAAGCAAAACATTGGATTTTGTTAAGTACATCTGTCATGATTTATCATTGAAGTCTATAGTCAAAAGGCAATAGTTTTGACTCTCATTGCAATGTTAACATCATGTATGCCATTTTCCTATCATTTTACGAGGGCTGTTCAATAAATAATGAGACTGTGCTTATAACTTTTTGATTTGCCTTCAATTGGAATCAAAGTCATTATTATTGTAAAATATAACTAATTTTCTACTAAATGTGCAAATTTTATAGGCTTATGACAAACAATATAGGAACAACATCATTTTCAATTACCATAGTAACGCACTACCGCCCCCGTTCAAACTTTTGAGCAAATTTTTTTCATGACAAATAAAGCCACACACTTATAAAAATATTCAGAATAAATCTTACAGAACATTTAAAGTATGCGTTCTTAACATATATTGCAAATATTAAGACATTTAAACATGTGGTTTTTGAAATATGAGCTTTGAAAGAAAACTGTTCACGATGAAAAAATGTCAACATTGAAATGCATTTTGCCACTTGACAAATGATCACATTATTATGCTGTGTTAGTTATGATGAAAAAAAAATTAAAAACTTTATTTTTCTGATTATTACAAAACTAAAACACGTTTTCAAAGCATAAAATGCTAAATCTATCATTTAAAACTTTTTTCATACACATATTAGCGAAATAGAAATGAGAGGCGCTAGTAGTTTTCCAGTTAACTAACGGGCATTTTTGAATAGATAACTGTAGCCGGGACTTGAGTTTTAATACAAGAACTTGTATTTAAAATGTTAAAACCGTTAAAAGAACAAATTTGCATTATTTTAACAAACAACTAAAAGCGACATTAATGTTTTAATATACATTTTATGATATGTGTTTATGATGACTGCTTTAATAACGTCGTGACGTCAAAAAGTAGGGGGGGGGGCGATAACGGCAACATGGTCACGTTGCCATGGCTGCCATTTCATAACCGTTTGATGAAAATGTCTTATTTTTGGAGGTCTACTACAAAAATGATTGATCTAAATGTTTATAATACTTGTGTCTTTGTACTTTGTAAAAGGTAAAAGTTATGAGCACAGTCTCATTATATATTGAACAGCCCTCGTAGTATACCTTATGTAATAGATTTACTTATATATAGCATATAGCATCATTCTTGAGATATCATCAATAGTTTTCACAGTATCAAGGTAATGTCAACCTCACAATGGCACAATGTCACCTTGCAGTATGTCAAACCTGTGTTAAGCAGTCACACAAGGGAAGCCCAAAATGTGGCTGCTTAAGGCAGGTAGCTGCTTAACAGAGGTGAATGTCAGTACAAATTTAACATTTGGGAAATGTTGTTTGGCTGCTTAAGACAGGTTGTTGCTTAATAGAGGTAAACGCAAACACAGGTTTGACTGTATATGCAAAATAACAGAAGTGTAGGTGAAACTAATCATTATATCACATGCACATAAATTAAGAAACTGCCATAATATGACAAATGATAATTGTTATGATTTTATCTGTTTTTTTCCAAACCTTAAGACCCTTTCCATTTAAAGATACGGCTCACATCATTCAAAAATAATTTCAATGTATTATTTGCCAAAATAAGAATTGCTGAAATAAGATATGCAGATCTAGATATCTTAGATTTCATTATTACATTAATTGAGATAAATATGTCTACTTTATATTTCATACCAATATGTATCAGTTTTCTGTATTAATTAGGTTACCAGGTCAACAAAAGAAGATACATTTTATACAGCGACATAGAACATGTACTGTGAAATTATTTAATTTCATGGGCACGAAATTTCGTGGTTTGACGACATTGGACATGTTCGTGGACACTTAAATTGGTGAATATCATATTATATGCAATATTACTACAGTGTATAAGTATTTCGTTGGGATCTTTAATTCGTGGATTGTCATACTCACAAATACATGTAATTAAATGTCCAACGAATATTAATACACAGTATATTGAAAGATTGCTTAAGTCTGCCAGGTACATTTATACTGCATAAAACTAGCATTGACAGTAACAATCGAATTTGAAAGTGTAAACAGTTATGAACTGTAATGGACAGTTCCGCAGCTGTCAATCATGATCATTTATAATGGTTCATGGTCAAAATTAATCCAATGGATTAGGGTTATATTGTTAGGTGCCAAGCTGACCTAGTAAATACAATGGAAGGCCTACTTCCTGTTTGTGATAAACCTTATCACAAGATCAAAGAAAATCTACCGCATTGGGAGGAGGTTTAACATTTGTGGAACTATGCATTACGTCATGTTTCCAAAGTTCCATTGAGCCGTTATTGTGTATGCCTGTTTTTATAATAGCTTTTTCTGGTTTTGTATTGCATGACATTTAAATTAAATAAAGTTTGGCTGCAAGAAAATGCTTGAAAATGTTATTGATTTAATTTAAATCCTTGTACCCAGAACACATCTTATATTGAAAGTTTGATGACTATTCGTTTAAACACTGTATTTTACAAAGTTGCTCTTTATTAAAAGACAGAAACAAAGATACACATGTATTTATGGATTTTTAAGGAATAAAAGCAGAAATTAGAAGTCATTACATAAATTATGTGAATAAAAATGTATATGAATTCAATTCATTTTTTCATTATCATTAATGAACATCTGCAATAAAACTGAGGCTGCCACTTTCCCTGTGCAAGCTATGCTTCCTTAAGACTTAAGCTCCCTTTCTCTCAGATTAAGTACAGATCATGTGAAAATTGCAACATATGTTGACTTCATCTACATAAATTATAATATTTTCAGATTTTAGATTTGAGTTCACGTTTATCAAACAATCCCTTGTGTTATGCACATGTGCTTATGAGATCAGGTTGTTGTTTTTTTAAATTAACACTAAAAGTTTTGTTCTCTTGTGGCTTAAAATAATGTTGGTTTGAAGCCTGTATATATTGAACACCTGCTGGTTTAATTATAGAAGTAATTGAATATCCATTCAGTTTTTCTACACCGTCAAGTGAAAATTAAATCAAAAACAGAATAAATTTAGCGCAAGATACACATTATGCATTATAAAATTATGCAGCAAAATTATGACAAAAAATGATCTTGTTATTATGAAAAATGGACACCATCATTTTAACATTAGCTATCATTAAGTTTCATCAATACGCACCATTCAATTACATAAAAAAATGACTTTCAAAACTTAACCTTCTTCACGCAAAAATGAGCCATCTTAGAAGATAAACAGCCTTGAAATAATTCAGTAATTCAGTCTTTGTGAAGCAATTATTTTAAACCTCAGATACATAACCTGTTTAGAATATCAAAACAACCTGAACACTTAGCGGGGAGGGAATATCGTGACAGGCCAACAATGTGTTAGGCCCAAAATAAATCAGAGCATCTATTTATAAATATACAACTCTCTATCAAGCGGAGATGGTCCATTGCGGAATTTAAAATTCTCATCAGGTTTCAAAAAGGTGTCCGCTGTAAAAATGGTGGTGGTTTTTGTCGATCATAATGATGATGACGATTGATGATGATTGATTATGACGATGATGATGATGATGATGATGATAATGAAAAAATAGATAATTTAAACATATAAATGCATTTCGGATTTATAACCTATCCACTTTTTTCACTGAAAACATCAAAAGTCATAACACGACAACAGCCAATTACGCAATTTGCTCAGATCTTTTTAAGCATCAGTTCACAATCAAGCAGAAAATGTTCGTATTACATGGTAATGCATTGTATATGCTCAAATGTGCATGTTTTCAAGGAGATAGACAAATAAACATTTAATGCACTCTTAACTTTCCGCCTACGCGATAAATATTTTAGGAAAATACAGAGAGACAGAAAGACAGAGCTTTTGAGCTACAGGGTCTCAGATGACATCAAATATCTTGAGTCTTTGTACGCTCGTCAAAATAAATTGTGTATAGTTACAGTCTTGACAACTAAGGTATTGTCAAACATGCGAAAGACGCTTTAAATCCCAAAGAATTTGGGATAATTATCTTTCAAGAGATGATATGGAAAAGTTGAGCAATGAAATCGGAGAGGATAATATAACGTTCTCAATGAACTCTTGCATAATTAGATTGATGTAATTAAATGAGTTTAAAGCTACAAGACCGCTGATTGTTTGATAAGGAAAAGCCAAAAAGACTATTTTTTCATGGTAAAAATAGGAGAGAAAAAAGAATACCGATTCGACCTAACTTAAAAAAAATTAACAGGTTACTCGCAACATATATATTATTTTTTTAGGCCTACTGTTACTGTGGAGCATTTCTTTTAATGAACCAAAACAACTGTTTTTGTCATAATTGTACACTTCTGTCAAATTAAGTGTCTATTTTGGAACCTCTTAAATAACAAGGGCAAACACTTTAAAGGACCGATATTATCATATCGGCGTGGCTTTAAAGTACTAATAGTATAGTGTTAATAATAGAACTAATAAAGTACCGTACACAAATGTATATGGCAAGAAACTATTCAACAAAGTTTTTAAACCTACTTTACCAGCTGGGTTTTATATATTGGGTATACTATGCAATATTTTCTCATTTTAAACCTCAACTTGGGTAAATGATTAATATTTTAAGTGTTTTTTTAATATGACTTACATATGAAGCATTATATTTGCATATGTTTGTTTGTCACATGTTTTGTACCATAACAAGTACATTGCATCAAATTATAAAAGAAAGAAAAGATTTAATGGGTTTCATAACCTTAAAAATAACTATGTGACAAATGCCTATTTGCCAACCTACAATGTTTTATTCAAACCATTAAATTGTCCATGTCAAAAGAACCTATTAAATAAATTGTTATGTTATACATTTCAACATCTTCAAATGTATTATATCTCAAATATTGGACAGTTAAATGAAATAATTACTTTCCCAATTGTATGCTAAATTATTACAATGGCAGAACTTAATGAGATGGAAAAAAACATTTTGGCTAAATATAATAAAAACCAGTAAAAAAATACAAATTTTATTAGATTCTATCTTTACTGAAAAGAAATGTTTTCCATGAACTCCAAGAAGAATATATGGCAATGCATTGTGGATATTATAAATGTTCTTAAAGCATATAATAAATAATTAATTTGTGATAAAATATTTTATGACACTATTTGCATTTTATAATTGATACTTTGGCATAAAATATGTTTTTAATTAAAAATTGGAAGCACAAATGTAACGTTTATGTTTGAAAATTAATGTCTTTTCTATACTTAATTAACAACAAGTGATAATATTGTTGTGTATTTATGCACATAAAGCTTAATTAATAAATGTTCTCCTACGCGAAGTATAAAGTCAATGCCCTTTCACCAACTAGAAACTTCTATTATATATTTATGTAAATAATAATTATTTGAAACCCTATGCAGAGTCAACATCCATTATCAATGACACATCATATACAAATGCATTTGACATTTATGATTTAACTGCAACCTTGTTCGTAACTGCCGCAATTTGACCTTAATGTGTTAAAAATTAAGTAACATGTCATTTCTCTATTTTTATATGCATAAGGTATTTGAAATCAAGGGTAAAACATAGAATAGAACAAATGAGTTAAGCTACAAGTTTCAACAACGTAAGTTATGGCCCTTCTTAGGGTTATGGCCTTTTCTTGTGTTTAAGTGTTGTAAAACCCAATCAATCGATCAACTGACCGACCGACCGATCGATCGATCAATAACAAATCTGAGATCTTCAGAAGAAATTAAAATGCAGCATTGTTTGTAATTGGAGCAGTATGATCTTAATGGGTTAGACTGCCAAAAAAATCATTCAATCATTCAATCAATCAATCAATCAATCAATCAATCAATCAATCAATCAATCAATCAATCAATCAATCTTACGTCTTCTGGAATGAATTCCCCATCACTGGTTATGGAGCTGGTTGACAGACTGTGGTTGTACCGCGATCTGTCATGTTCTGGTAGGGATCCCGGGGGCGGACTTGGGGAATCCCGAGTCTATAAATAGAACACATAGTAAAAATGTTTTTTTAAAGATTTCTTTACGTGATTTTGTACATCTTTTCACAGAATATATTTCTGTGGTCAATACATTGAAAAGGTTGCAGGCTACAGATTTATTTCTCCTTGACAGCGCCTCCTCTCATCAGACTCATGTGAGGACAAACTGATGATCAGACTTTGCTTTAATATCTTAGTCAATCATGTTTGCTGAATAAAATAATCAAATAACTGAATAAACATAACACACATTACATTATATTTAGTAAACCAAACTACCTCATAACCTTACATTTAACACACTTTACAAAAGTCAGGTGTTTTGATTGGTCGACACCATAATTTTTTTTTATTAATTTTTTATCAATCCATCTCAAGTTTTCAGATTACACGCTCAGTTACATCACTGCAGCTATACTTACATGTGTTTTATGTGAGTTGATGCGATGATTGAAGGGAGGGGAGCCGGTGCTGGTCAGCAGGAGACGTAGCGAGCTGATCTTGTCGTTCTTGTCCACCACCTGGATCGCCTTCTCCAGACTCGCCTGGTCTACGATCCGACCAAATATCTGGAACACCAGACATTACGGTAGATTATAAACAGCGAACCTTAGGTGTTCAGATATGCCCGCTTCCGTTGATCTACATTAAATTATACAAATTGTTGACTTTTTATTTGCTTTTTTTAATGAAATACAGTGAAATCATTCTAATTCGTTGGACATTCAATTTTGTGTATTTTGTGGGAAGGACAATCCATGAATTTAAGATCCCAACGAAATATTTATTCACTTTAATTATGTTTGATATAATTTGAAATTTCCGAATTCAAGTGTCCAAAACATTTCCACCGTTGTCAAACCACAAAATTTAGTGCCCTCGAAACTAAATGATTTCACACTTCCAGTACTGAATGGATGAACAGGCTAGCAACATATTGCATGAACAAAACGCAAGAAATGACGTCGAATGCATTGACAAATGCGGTAAAACAGGTTTCATCAAATGTAGCATTTGCACGTAGCCATGGAAATACAAAGATTCAGTATTCTGATTGGCCCAAATTACCTTGTGCGTTATGCCGTTACGTTAACTCACACCTTTTGTTGGACCAAACACCATTTCAAATGGTTTTACAGACAGGTTGTCAATGCACCGTTCCGCAAAATTTCAAACTCCGCCCAAAGCGGTAGATTTGCTTTGATCTTGTGAAGGCTTGTGAAGGGGTCTTTCTTTTGTGTTTTCTAGGTCAGATTGTCACCTGACAATATAATCCTAATCTATTGGATTAAAATTGAACATGTTCTGTTATAAATGATCATGATTGACAGTTGCGGAATGGTCCATAAGTCATTTAGATGCCTCCCATAGGGGCAAGAAAGTCACCTTAAACTGACACAGATCAATGTTGACTCAAAATATTCTTTTAAATGCACCTTCATTTTTATGGATTACACTTCGAGGGCTTGGTGCAAAACTATTGTAACTTCTTATATAAAATGAGGTAGTTACAATAGTTTTGCACCAAGCCCTCGACTTAATCTCTGTCAATATTAATTTCATAAACACTACAAAAGTCATTGAAGGTTGAAAAGTACACAATTATGACATTTTCTCAAAGAATAAACCAACCTAATAATGAAGCGAAGAGTTATAGCTTTTTTTAAGCTATTATAACAAGAAAACTGACAGGTTTACTTTTATTAAGACTACCTCATGTTGAGATCTTAATATTTTATGTTTAGCTGCTAATATTTTATGCGCACACATACAAAAAAGCGTATAAAGACGCTATTGTATGAAGCTATAGATTGCCTGTCTGCGAATCAGATAATTTCGTACTCAAGAGCCCTTAAAGATATGTTTGACATGTTAAATAGGTCAAAACTCTGTATAAGTCTGCATAATCGGTAAGTGTTTATATCACTCTTACATACACAATTATATTTATTAACTGAAATTTAATCTCTGCAATAGTTATAGACTGATTAGTTGCAACCAGTTTAAAGGCAATTAGTTTTATCAAAAGACAAGTATTGAGACAAACTGGTGGTAAAATATGCAATAAACTTATCATAATGATAGTCATTTCAAGATATTTTAAACATAACAATAAACAACTTGATCTTTTTGCAACAAAACGTGTTTTGACAGTTGTTAGAAAATGCCCCGTCAACAGTTGTATTATTTTAAACATTCATAGTCTATTTGCAATGCAGACAATTATTTTATTTGTAAAAGTAGGTTGTTTTTGCTACCCTATACCCCCCCCCCACAACCCCACAACCACACAACCACATACTGAAATGGAGAAAGGGGTTCTTGAATCATCCTTATAAATATTATTTTTTTCTTAAAACCCCAGGTCTTTTGTATCATCCAACTAAAAAACTAACAATTCAATGTGATCGTTCCATTTTTAAATGTTTTGCCCAAAGGAATCTGGAGCTAATTAGTCTGCATGAGAAAATAGTTGCACAAGCATTGCAACAAGAGGGCCCAGAGGGCCCTGGATCGCTCACCTGAGACAAAAGATTTTAAGTTCCCTTTTTTCATTGCTTTAAGTACAACAGGCGACACCTGGCAGTCTAAATCTTAAGTCTATAGTTTTAAAA
>Ga0224511_10001988_pt1 | contig 13235 bp, 8 predicted proteins | sample SF_May12_sed_USG_2_FD_169988 | JGI IMG/M metagenome (GOLD analysis project Ga0224511, IMG submission 169988) | Sediment microbial communities from San Francisco Bay, California, United States - SF_May12_sed_USGS_8_1 | ecosystem: Environmental > Aquatic > Marine > Sediment | place: USA...
AAATAAAATCATTATTATAGAATTATTTTAACGATGTCTTAATTTCACGATGTACACATGAGCCATTCAAAAGTGTTTGGAAATTAGGACTCCCAAAGGCTGAAATTAAGGTTAAAAGCTACTATTCTTTTCGAGGTACATTTACGTGGCAATAAAAACATCAAATATTTTTAGCTATGATATTAGATAAAACTTCGATCAAACATTGTTTGTTCAAAATTTCTCTTACACTTGTTCACAAATAATAAAAATATTGTCAAAAAACCTCCAAAACTGTTCGGGTTTAAGACACCTCCCAGTATAGTTAATATTCAACAGCTCTTTTTATTCACTTCGAGGGGACACAAGGTGTATGTTTTGTGTTTTGTTTGTAATTTATTGATAAAATTATGCTTTTTGTGTTATGTTTGTTTAACTTTTGCATTAAATTAACACGTGCGAAAAAATTCTTATTCAAAACAACTGAATAAAAAAGTATCAACATTCTTAAATCTTAAAACATGTAATCTTATACATGTAGAACTACAAGCAAAATGATGAGCAAACGCTAATACGTACAAAAGTAACACTTGGTGAACATGAAGCAAAATCACTGCATTTATGTCAAATAACAACTTGGCATAGATCTACTACACAAGTTTACACATCTTAAATCTATTGAGAACAAAAATATTCATCGATTTATTGGCGTTTCACCTTATCTTAACTATTTTCTTCTCTGTCATGCAAAAGAGAAAAAACAACTTGTACATAATAGATGACGTGATGTATGACGTAGTGTTTGTCTCGTGACCACTAATTGGAATTTTAATGATTTTTTTTTCATAATGAACAGAAATATTAGATGCAGTTTAAATTTTAATTTTTGATGGATTTAGGTTGTCCGGTATTGAGAGGTCAAATTACATTGAATCTAACAATTTGGGCCGAAAAGTTGTCCGGTATCCGGAATAGAGAGGATCCGGTATTCATGGTGTTTTATAACATTAAAAATAGAAGGGAAAAATTCCGGACCGACGAAATCGTCCGGTTTCATATGGATTCCGGTATTGAGAGGATCCGGTTTAGAAGGGGTTTTACTGTAATTAACAATTAATTTAATGTTTTATTACTAAAGAATAGTACTTTTAAGGTAACATAAAAATATTTTACTTATTTTAACAACACACCATAAAACAAAACACATTGCTTATGTTTACTTGTTAAAGGTGAAATTCAATTTCTGATTCACAGGGGAGAAACTCAAACACTTCGAAAATGTTGTAAAAGTTTACTAAGAATAGAATTTCGAAACATATTTATAGTTTGCGTTTTTTAACCTATAACTTTGCTGCTCATTTCAATTCCTAGTTAATTTGTTGGTCATCTTATTACGTTGGCGAACCAATTAAAAAAACGATAATCATTAACAAACAATATTTACACGTAATTCATTCATCAGTGTTTCCAAAGCGCGTTAATTTAAAAGAATAAGGTTCTTTTGAGCAAGACATCTTTTTTAATTTGCAGGAGTTATCTGTGCACAACAAAGATGTTCGACTATTGCAAATCACAGAAGATTTCGATCAAACCTATATTTCTGGTATGTTTTTAATTTACATGTAGGGAGTAATAAAAGTAGTGTAACCATATCTCAGCTACATGAGAAGTTGACGAGTGTTTTGTTCTAAATTAAATATAGTGTTTAAATAAACATGGCCATGTGGCCAAGGTAATACAAAAGAAAGCATTCGTACAATAGTGTAGAAAATTGCACCATTGCAAAAGTTAAAATAAGTTTTGGAAAGAGGTCAATGTTAAAATGCATGTCTAAACAGAACTAAACAGTATCATACGATTCTTTCGTTTTCCGTCAACGGCGACTGTCCGGGCACCTTTTTTCCATTTCTCACTGGTCTGCAATCTTGTAACATCTATCGTTTTAATATAGAATTGGTTACAAATATGTTTTTCAGTGCCATGTATTGACTTGGAACAGCCCACTGCAGAACAGCACAATGTACTTCAGTTCTGCAGTTCTGTAGACGGCACGCTGTGGACCAGAAGTCCTTACGATACTCGCGAAAAGAAAGCACTAAATGGTAAACACATAACTGTATTTCATTCAATGTGGCAATTAGCTTCTGAATCCATATGGAGGTAAGCCCATGCGTAGCAAAACCATTGAACAGTTAAGTCGGTTAAGAAATCTAACATGCATTCTACGTTAAAAAGAAAGTAAAGTATGTGTGCCAAACTGCTCCTTCTTATTCGCCAAGATATTACATGAACAAAAAGATAACTAGATGGGTTTGCACTGAGCACTTGTCTCGCCTCCGTATACTTTGACAGAATAACTTAAACGTTAACAACAGCTATAGCCAACGATGAGATTTCGTGACAAAATTCAATTACAAAAAGGGGAAATTCCGGCAAATGTGACCTTGACATAAAAGCTGTTGGCATCACTATGTCTGAGTTGCCATTTGCAATATATGTTGAAAGTTTGATTAATTACTAATTGAAAATAGCGGCCATAGCCAATGTTTAGTTCTTTTTCCGACGGACTGACTGATTTAAAAACGGACGGACAAACGGACAGACGGAAAAAGCAATCCCTTTTTAAAGGATGAGACAAAAATGTCCTGCAGTCAATTATCTTAAATAAACATTTAATATTTTTGTTCATTTATATTGTGTATAATTTTGTCTGCCTATTATCACTAATACTTACTTAACGGGAAATCATTATCGCTGTTGGCTCTGTCATGCCGAGATCAAAGTATTTCCGCTTATTATTGCCTTAACAAACTTACAAAGCGTCTTTGCATCTTTTTAAATTTAGAAAATAAATATTTCAGATGACATTTCCTTTGTCTAGCTTAGTACTGCTCTTATGTATTATTCCAATTTTTCTGTAAAAATATAGTGTAATGAAGCGAATATACTTTATTACTAATATATGTCTTCGGACAGGTATTTCTGTGTTTCGGTGAAGTTGGATTTCAATAAATAAAATTGTCGTTGTGTTTAAAGCACATGTTGTTGTTATTTCTGCCTTTAATGTATCAATTTTGTTGATTACATATAGCAGGTTGGACATCGTGGTCGACGTGGACAGAGTGCAGTGGGGCCTGCAACGCACCTGGCTCCAGAAGCCGCTTCCGCTTCTGTAGGGATACCAGTGGTCCGTCGACAGCATGTGCAGGGAGTTCGAAGGAAACAGTAACATGTGTTGCAGTCTGTTCATGTTCGTAAACACTTATATTATTTTACAAATATATGAGTGGTGTTCAATATAATGAGACTGTGCACATTACCTTTACTTTGAACAAGATACACGTTTACTCGTACAAAGACACACATAATACAAACGTGAAGAATAATAATTATTTTCATAGTAGACCTCCAAAATGAGACAATTCTATCAAATGGTTATGCAATGACGTTTTAACGTCAGGACTTTATTGAAGTCGTTATTACCCAGTGTTATCGTAGAATGTAAAAATGACAATATTGCTGTTGAGCTGTTTGTTAAAAAACTTTTTAATAGAGCAAAATTCAATAGAATAGTCAAATACTACATCATTTTAACTTTAAATGATGTAGTATTTGACTATACTATTGAATTATGCTCTATTAAAAAAGTTATAATCACAGTTTCATTATTTATCTAAACAACCTCATATATCTTAAGTACTTTATACATGTTTTATGATTGTTGATAGCGTTTATCACAATTATATTTATAACGTCTTTTTCAGATATTTAAAGAACACTGTTAAACAAAAATATGATGTTTTATGTAAGTGTTCAATGGAATGATCAATGCAATTTATGGCAAACGATAGTGTTATTTTTAACTCTAAAAATAGCAACTTTTGATTGATCAGAACATGCGAATTACAATAACCGTTGAATAATAATATTGTTTTATACGTTAATGTTTTAGTGTAAACTGTATTTTTCAATGAAATTATTTTTTTGACAGTTCTTTAGATGATAAGTACATACGACAAAGAAGTCATAGTTTCACAGTTTTCTGAAAGTTCTATACTGCATTCAGTACTAAGTTGCAAAGGAATGATATGTACATTTGTATTTGCTCTTTTATGGAATCTGTGTTATCGTTAGAATGTTGAACATAAAATTCTGCAAGTACCTATATGTACATGATTTGTTGTTTACAGTCAACTTTATATGGACACCATGGGGACATTGGTCATTCTGCGATATACACTGTAATGGGACTACCAGTCGAAACCGGACTTGCATTGCCCAGGATGTATCCTTGTGCACTGAACCATCTCACGAAACCAAACCCTGCGACCTTGAAACTTGTTCAGGTACTGTCATATAAATATCACGTATGTCCATATATCTCATTTAGTAGCAATGCAATCCAATACGATTTGCGCCGCCTGATTTATCTCATAAATATTCATTTGCATCGAAATTTAAACCCAAAATGGCTAATTTAAGGTGCAATTTAAAAGTTAATTAAGTTGCTTTAAATAAAACAATAAATCGTATTGTTTCCTGAGCGCTACAGCAAATGTCAAAGTGCCTTTGCATCCCCGAATTTTATAGACACGCCGTTATTTCGCTTGAGAATTTAGTGATTGAAATTTGACAAGGAGAAATTGTTTACCATTTTATACGATTACACTTTTAAACGTGATGTTTTTGTAGTTTCACGAGCCTTTAGTCTTAAATGATATTGTGTCATGCTTACAACCACGTTTTCTAAATAAGCTAACTTCAATTTGAAATCTTGAATCGTTAATTTATATTGAATAAGTGAATTCAACATACTAACACACAATTCTGCGATAACAGGTCTTGCCGAATATTTTCCGGTCTTTTTTTACTTTGTTGGCATCTTGTGTCAAAATTACTCTACGTGTTCTAAACGGATGCAACATCATTAAAATACAATAACTTTTAAGAAAGACATGTACATAGACAGTTATAGCTGTACACCTAGCAATCTAAACAGAATTGATATGTTATAACTTAATACTTATATAAAAGGTAAACTTAATTATACATATCGTGAATGTTGTTGTAATAAGCGGTAATAAAACATAATACACGAATAATGAACAGGAAAACAAAAAAACATGTTGTTTTTATAATTCAATCATTCCGTTTTAGGGATATAAAAGTTTAGTTAAAATATGTGTTAACTTATTTGTTAGTTGCTTAAAATGAATCAGTTTTGTTACAATTTTCATTGTACAACATTTAAATATTTATTAATGACGTAAAGCCGTAAATAACGTTTAGTATTCAATTCAATTCAATTTAATTCAATTCAATTCAATTCAATTCAATTTTCAATTCAAATAAAATAATAGTATCCTATGTCTGTATCTTTCGACCAGACTTGTATTCATCTTATTTTTCAACCATGCTTAAACAATATGCCATACTCAATGAATATATGTAACTGCCAAATACAGTAATCAATAGATTTTAAATATTTCAGAAAAAAGACATTGTTGAAAAGAAGCCCAAAAATTTGGCTTTGTTTGTTAATACCTTGACTTTAAACGACGTGTTCAGTTGTTTTGGTCGCCTAGAGGTAACGCAACAGACTGTGGTTCGAGACGTCCCGACTGCGATTATCGTCTCTGAGAAGGGTTTTTATGTTAGCTGTTCTTTTTTGTAGTGATTTTGTGTTTACTTTTTTTGTCAAAAGAACATAATTGATAACTTCACATGAAATGTTGCAACAAATATTTTTTTTGCAATGGTCTTTCATTTAGTATTCTCAACATGCTGCACAATTTGTGACCGATTTTCACAAACGTTTCGGGAAAACCAGACTTATCGCGTTGTATTTTTATATGTTCTTATATCGGTTAGCAATTGACATATCGACAAGGCGTTTGTTGCATCAACTGAAATGACATTTAGCCAACAATCAAGGCGGAACGTAACGACATTACGCACTATGTCAATCGGGCCAATCATAAACTGAATCATTTGTGTATCGCTGGGTACACGCAAATGCAACGTTTGACATAACGTACTTTTGTTAGAGCAACACACGTCATTACAAGCATCTGTCGATAAGTTTAAAACGTATTTATTGACCTGGGAATAGCAGTGCACCTTTGTTATGAGTACTTGGACACATATACGAAGGTTGTGTAAGAAATGTATAATTCATGGACTTTTGTTGCTTTGTTGTTATCTGCTTACTGACTGCCATGACATTTGCAGACAAGACCTAAAATCCTGTGTTTCGGGCAACCCGATCCTACCTATCGGAACTGGCCGACCCTATCCTTTTTTTTTACAAAAATACCGTTTTCTGTCGTTGGGGTCTTTTTAATTGAGGTTTCAATTCTTTAAAAATATACGGAGCCGACCCTACCTAAAGTTTTTAAGACAGTTGCCCTGAACCCAAGATTTATGTTTTTGGCCCAAGTATACTTAATATGTGTTTAACGTCAATTAATATCTTAAAATAACTTCATTATTTCCATAAACCATTTGGCCATTTTGGAACCAAGAAAACAGTTACCGAGGCACTTATCAATGAAAACATTAAAAAATGTTTAGTAAAGCTGTCACAAAAACCATATGTGGTGCTTTAAATATGTTATCTTATTGTTCTTTAGGTTATGTTTAAAGTGTATGATATTACATGCGCGTATTTTATTAATAAAACTTTAATAAAGACTATGGTGAAAATGTTTTGACATATTCCAAATCATTGCATTATATGAAAAAGACTCATTTTTTTCATGGGCAACATGTTTGGCCTCAAATCAAAATTAGACAGGTGTTTAAGCTAAACGTGTACTGTGTTGAAACAAATTTTGTTAATTTCAGCCACTTGACTACCATATTTACTGCTCTAACCAACATAATTAAGATGGAAAAATTATGATCTGATATCCCTAGGATTTCTTCAACAGTAATCTTCCGACATATAAATAAAACTCAACTTTATAATATATATTGACAAAAGTAATTGTTATATTTTGTTTTTATATAGTTGCATAGTCTCAAATATTAATTTATACATACTTTAAAAAAACCCACTCAGTTTTGTCATACATAATTCAATTTGTGACGCCGTGCTCTGCATTGTTTATAGGCCATTTTAAAATAGTCATGACGTTTGTGTTTTATCAGAAACTTTATATGCTGGTTTTGTAATATGTTAAGAATAAATAGAAAAGTTAAATTTTAATACTTTTAAATCTGTTTATTACCTTTGTCTTTTACTATAAGCAAAGTCCACGAATTTATCATACACCTCTCATAATTGAACTTAAAGATTCACAGAAAAGTCAAAATATGTTGTTAAATAAAGCTTTTTATAATAGTAATACTTTTTGTTAGGAAATGCCGTACATTCGTAGTACTTTTTATTATTTCATTAAAAACATTATCCCGTAACGAATGCAGTTGATTTTTATCGAAATCAATTTGGTTGGATAGTCTAAGCGACCAGCGTTAAAAAGCTATTGCATACATGTAACGCACAATATTCGTATAACCGAATTTGCTACTCTTATTTCTTAGGGGACCAGTAGCGCTGTTGGTAATTTTTCGCGGCCACTAGTTCAATCCCCGGCTCGGATCCAGCTCAGCCTTACAACTGTCTTGGTCCACATCACATCATATATCACAATTAATAGGCAAATAATAGCATAATAATCTTAACCAATGTATTATTATATTATTTAAATGAACAACTTTACTTCAGTGGACGGTATGTGGGCAGAATGGAGCCCATGGACCAACTGTTCTGATCTAGAAACATCACCATTACATACCAGGTAATCGAGACAGTAAAGTAGTAGTAGTAGTAGTAGTAGTAGTAGTAGTAGTAGTAGTAGTAGTAGTAGTAGTAGTAGTAGTAGTGTGTTTTGATATACCAGGTTAAACCAAAATTGCGCTAAGTTAGGGTCTCTTCAGTTATCAAAGCTATATAATCGATTTACAATTTAGTAATTACGTATCATGAAATGGTTAAATAAAAGTTGTGCACAAACGTTTTAGACAAAGAGAATGTTCGAATCCTGCACCAAGTGGCAATGGTTTACCTTGTGAGGGCGATTCTTACCAGATAGAGTCATGTGATCACGGTAGGTCATATATTATGTAATATGTAAATGTAATCCAGACATTATACGATGTTAGTTAAACAATATATTAAAAGATAATAAAATAAATCGTATTCCTAAAATATATGTTGATATTATTTGGATACAACATGTTTAAACCCAATAGCTTTCCGCACTAAAGCACACAGGTACTGCTTATATAAACATTTCAATGGCATAACAATATTGCCAGCATGCATTTACTCACTAGCACTCTTATTATTTCCATGTTTGTTTTTTTATGTCGTTAGAAATCATTTTTCGTTAACCTTTTTAGAAGTGCTTAACATTTCATCGTGTATTATTTAAATGCACACTATAATCTATCAAGGCATATGCCAAATCGATTTTGATATATTAATAAGAATCTGTGTTATACACGTAGGTGTATTTGCTATTAAATACCAGTACAACGTGTGCGTTAAACAGACATAGCTGACAGTGCTATTATTGTCAAAGCTCTTGTATGAGAACTTCCATATTTAGTATTTAACATCATGTAGATGACCACTACAAAAAGCTTGAATGTATGCCCCTTGAAACATAGAAACATATTATAAAAAACAGACAAGGCCAAATTTAATGCCACTATGACAAAGGGCCTAAAATAAACGTCACCATAAGACACACACAGAAGACGCTGCAACAAACAAACAACAAACGAACAGGATATATTTCGAAAAACATTTCTTCATGTATTTATGTATTATAAACATTTGATATATTATACAATTAAATGAAAATATTTATGTTGCGATATATTTCAAACGAAGAAGACTTAATTACATTAGAAAGTCTTACTGAAATGCGTTTGATCAATTCCACCATATTAAAAAAAACTTTGGTCTTGTGTTTGGTATGTTTAAGTTTGGCAAGAGTGGGGTCAATGGAGTAAATGCTTTGGGATGGAAAATTGTAGAATTGGACAACAATTTAGGTAAGTGTATAAAAGCAATTTAACAAATATATAAAGTCGTAATAGGGCCGCAAAATGCAGGAATAGTCGTACCAAAGTGAATTTGTACATGTGTCAGGGACGGCATTATATGCTTTAAAAATTATTTACAGGCATAGAGTGCTTAAGAAGTTGGCCGTCAGTACTCTGGTCCAGATGGCCTCCAAGGTGGGTGTGTCTGGGAGCTGGTTTCAGATGTATATGGCGGTGGGAAGAAATGATTTCCCGTGTCTGTGTTGTGTATTTTTGTTCATTTGATATGCTGTGATGCTGTGGCCTTTTGTAGAAGGGTTTTGGAAACGAAGAAAGGGTGATGAGTCGATGCCAACAAGGTTGTTGATGATCTTGTACATCATCACCGTTTTCGCCTGTGTTCGCTTCTGTTGTAAGGTCTACCATCCTTATGACTGGAGAATGGCTCCAACGCTAGCATGTTTTCGGTAACTCATAGATACAAATCTGGCGGCTCTGTATTTGACGATCTCCTGTGACTGAATTTTATACTTAACTACATCATTGTCTAGTTATATTTTTTCTGGTACTTTAGGATCATTGATTGCATGTTGTTTACATGGGAAAAGAGAGTTCCGCTCATGCGCTAGGGGGACGTTAATGGTGCGGCATCTTTCATTGGCATTGATAAACAGTTACAGAATGTATAATGAAACCGAGGTTGCTACTTTTCTATGCAAAATTGAACATGTACGAAAAGCATGCACATGTAACGTCACCGCAACAAACAGACGCTGCATGTGTTTATATTGTTTTTCCAATTGTTCAATACTACAATGTTTAGTCTGATCAAAACGTTGTTAAGTAATATGCGTAACACAATATGGAGGTGAAGCGTATGCCATTGTTTGAAGGGATGAGACAATATGAAACGTATCAATACGAGAGAAGACGATATGATTATTTACGATACGATACGGGTAGTTATTGTAAAAGAACGAACATTCACAAAATTCACATTCTTTAATGTATGACAACCTTGAAGATAAACACAACATATAGTCAGTTTTACATACACGTTAGCAATAAGTGCACACAAGAATGAGATAAAAACAAATTATTTTGTTTAGTTCCAGAAAAAAAAACAATGCTGAGTTGAAGTAATGTTCTTCAAGTATGTAAATATAATTACTCTTGTTTTTAGACGTCATTCTATTTAATAACTTCTGTATTTACATGTATGGTATGACAGTGTCATGGAATGTAATTAATCTAAGCTCTGTTGTATAACAATATACATTAAGATTTGACTAATTATTGCAAAAAGTATAACTCGACAAGAAAATATTTGACTAGACTGTACAATTAGTCCAATTGAAGGCTCGTTCAAGAGGCGTTTTATAAAAATTGTTTTAAATAATCAAAATGAACTTTTTCCAATACAAATATATTAAAACTATCAAGTAATGAAAAACATCCAAGTGACACCGCAGTGACTTCCCCTGATTACGAATATCAAGGTCGTATCGGAATATATCGCGCTGGGCCACGATACGTATCGTGGCCCGACGTATCGATCTTATATCGATATATTGGCATATAGTATCATCCCTAATTGTTTGTATTATATAGTTGAAATTGCTCATTGTTAACTTAAACAAATCAGTAAATTTTTTTTTGTTTACTGCCCTTTTTGTACAGCGTGCAGCCTAAATCGTCCTTGAATACTAAGAACCAAGAGAAGGGTTCTGAAATAAACTGAAAAAATTAAACCGGAATAAATTAAAATCTCACAGTATTTACATTACGCGATCCATTTACGCGTGTTAGTTTTTAATCGTTCTTCAATGACACAAAGTAATCTTCTGCTTCAGTCTACGAAGTTGCTTTGGCCATAAGACGAATCCTTTAAATTGTGAAGGTGAAGACTACAGGCGGAGAATTTGCTGGGATGATAGTTGTGACAGTACGTACGTCTAAATATGTTATACCGCTATACAATGATGGGTTCCCTCTGTTTCAACAACAATCACCAAGTCCATGTGTAAAGAAGTAACAATATTTGTTCTATGTTAGGTCAAGTGATCGCAAATATAGCCATGTTTATTTTGCAATCAATACATAAAAAATCAATCGAATCAGGTTCGAATTATGCTTGCTACTTTGTATATATTCATACACATTTTAGAATTTAAATCTAAAATAAGTTTTTAAAATGTTTAATAACAATGTTTATGTAGGTATTAAACTGTTGTTTATAAGTGTAAATTTTAAAATACATGTATACTAGTAATCGGAACAAAACCCATTTTTAACAAGTCATAACGGATGTCAGTGTTCAGTTCAAACCCCAATTCGAGCAACCTTGAGGGGAGCTATCTCATTGTTTTACTATGTAAGCTACGGATAAACGAAACACATTGTGTAAGGCTGGAATACATAAATGGTCAACTATATAAAACAACTCGCAAGTTCGAACCTCGTTTCAACTATGCTAAGGCAATATTGACTACCTAGAGATGGATGACCATAACAAGTAGGTGCAGCTTTTAAGTATTTTCTATCTTGGATAATTAGGCCCGTACGGCAGCTTGCCACAAATACAAAACAGTTAATTAGTAATACATGTACAAAAGAAGGATATCTGACAACACGGCAGGTTATAAAACGTTTACATTGCATTAAAATGGTTTCTTGCATATATTATCATCCAACGTCTGTGTTCTAGTTAATGGTGCGTGGAGCTATTGGAGCGAATGGACGTGCTCGTGCTTCTACAAGAGACTTAACAGACATCGATCATGTACGAACCCTCCACCTGTTAACAATGGCAGCGGATGTGATGGCATTGCACATGATTACACAGATGATGAAACATGCGGCTCTAGCTGCCCAGGTATAGTTTATATGCAATGTGTTGTTTTATGTATACTTTCGTTTTAATAGTATTTCATCAAATACAATACAGTTTGTAAACACGTATAATGCACCAGTTTTAGTCATGTAATCTGAGAGTGAACCCTCTCTCCCAATTCGTGCGCCGTATTCCGGTGTACATCCCAAAAATGCATTACTTATTACAACTTGTGATAATACATTAAAAATGTCTAATTACAAACCCATTTTTGTGCTGTGCGAGCAAGTCCTATGATGCTAAACCCATACCTTCATAACCAAATAAGTTTTAAAAAATGTTAGAATATCAGTGGGATATCCAGTAACAATACTACATGTATAAGATGTTTCTAGTTTGTGGGCTACCAGGACGATAGGTCCCCCTGGTGGGATTTTATTAGACCTATATCATGTTGTAACTTAATGTGGTGTCTACAGGAATCCACCTGTTGGATGTTAAACGGACGGTGGATAACTCTGCAAAGCGGTATTGATTATCTGCCCCTGGAAGCTAAACCCTTCTTTCATTTTATCTCAGTGTATCAGCTTATATGATGTTATATTTAAATAGTTGTGTTGCAGATATCTTAGATTGCTCATGCATATTATACATTTGCCATTTTAACCAAGGGTAGATAGCTTTGAATAATTAAAATATCTAGATTATACCCCTTTGATAACAAAAAAAACTTAACAATAAAAGTTTAATCTCAAATTATTTGACTGCACTGAAATGGCATATAGTTATGCTTTCAAGTAGTAAAATACGAGGGTTGATCAAAAATAAACCGGATTATTTAAATAGCAAGTGGACTATTTAATCAAGACAAATAAAAATACATATAACAGTTTTCTCAATCAATCCGCTACAGAATACAGAAAACAGTTCTCAAAAACATTTACAAACAACGGATATATATAGATTTACATGAGCATATGTCTAGAGTCACGGCAAGACGACACTAGTGACGGCGTTGACGTTGCGCATTACTACAGCGTCTCGAAATTGCTGAATGTTATTTAACACTTTTCAAAATATGCTCCTGTATGCTTGATACAACGTTATTGGCGATGCACCTGTTGACATTGATTCACTCTACGAACGAAGACTCGTAAATCTTGCACGTGACGGACCATCTCCGTGTCTTTCAAGAGGCCCGGGACACAGCACGGGTGCACTTAGTGTTAATGATCAAATGACCAAATGGGGTTAAAAATGCATCTCGGTTTTAGAAACATAACAATAAATAATATTACGATACATAATAAGAAGAATTTTACAGTTTTTAAATTTTTAAACTTTGTGATTTGTTTTTAGTTTCATT
>Ga0224511_10001989_pt1 | contig 13234 bp, 6 predicted proteins | sample SF_May12_sed_USG_2_FD_169988 | JGI IMG/M metagenome (GOLD analysis project Ga0224511, IMG submission 169988) | Sediment microbial communities from San Francisco Bay, California, United States - SF_May12_sed_USGS_8_1 | ecosystem: Environmental > Aquatic > Marine > Sediment | place: USA...
ATTCTTCGTAAACTATATGCCGATAGATAAACTCCAACAGAATTATCTGTACCCACCATGGTTGTTTCGAGCTGAAAAGGAAGCGACAGCGCGCATGTGTAATTTAGTAGTTTCCGGCTAGTAGTCTTGTTGGGCCAACCAAACGCCTCAACACCCATGCGTATCGCTGCGGCAGTATATTTAGGTGCTGAGGGTGTATCGGCCTAACTCAGTTTCCAACTAAGCACTTGTTCCTATATGCGTAGCGGTGAAATGTAAAATTATAAACTAAAGGTGCGTGTTTTGTTTATGCTGCCTGGTACTAATAGGGATCCCATAGCTGACCGTTGCTCACTTAGTTGATTGAAATCTTTGATGATTGACTCGTTTCATCTTTCTCCCTTATCGCTTGGAATTTGGATGATTGATTGATTGAATCATTGAATTGATTCAAATTCCAATCATTGAATATTGATTCAAATGATGATTGATTGAATCAATCATCAAATCAAACATTGATTGATTTGATTGAATAAAATTTAGTTAATAATTAATTATAAGACAAATCAGAAATGAATGGTTGGAATTGGAAATGAAATTGACTAGTGACAGTCACTGAGTGACTGAGTCAGTCAGTGAGTGACCAGTCCAGTGACATAAAAATGATAAAAATGATAACCGTTTATCAAAATCATTATTATAAAAAAAAACTAAGGCTAAAGGACAGCCCTTTAGGCTTTACTTTAGTTTATCCTTTCATGATAAACTTTATGTAACTGCAGTGACTCAGGTCAGTGACTGTCACTCTCAGTCTCACTGACACTGAGTAGTGAGACTGAGTGTCACTGAAAAAAGTTAACATTAAAACAAATTCCATAATTCAATTTCAATAATAATAATTCACTCAGAGTCAGATTTTAAATGAAAATTGAATTGAATATTGAATTGATTCACTCAGTCAAACTCAAGAGTCCATATCCAAGCTTATAGTATTGTTATAATTTATTATAGTGTCCGTCTCAATATTTAGTTAATCACTAATAATTAAATCAGTGAATGAGTTATGTGATTTGTGTTGTGATCGGCCTGGGCCACTGGTTGACAGCCAATCGGTGAGTATGACTGTAGTACCCCTGAGTATAGACTATAAGCGGCTGTGACTTATCCACTTCAACACTGCCCGAGACTGCCACTGGCGAGTCTGTAGCGTAAGTGTAACTGTGTGGTTACACAATCACTAGCTGCTTCTAGCTTCCATCACGACCAGTACCCCCCCCCTTGGTACTGTTCCAGTTAGTCACTTTCCTAATCATAATGACGTCATATTATGATAATTGTTTATTTACGCAATGCGTCACTTTACTTAATTTGTCACACACACCATATTTATTGAGAATTAAATCTGTTCTCTCTATGCTCTACAAAACTAAATATATTCAGCTACCCTGCTTAATAGTTTACTTCCGGCTTAAAAAATAGCTCGGTCAATTCAATTAATTACTTTATAGTTGGTCTGTTCGTATTCACAGTCTGTATGAATACTCGAGCAGTCGTCACCCAATGAGATGTCAGCTGAGGACCGTCTTGCTGCCATTGATAATGTTGAGATAGAAGAAGGGACCATATATAAATATGTGCTCATCAATGTGACTGCTAGCAGACCAGGTAGTGTAATTTGTCGCATAAACTTGTCCAGCCATACAGCGTTCCTTCCCTGGAGGTGGAGATAACTCCATGGTGGACTAGTCGATGGCCTATAGCCTATGAGCCTCAGACACCCAGTAGACCAGGGCTCCCTGGTTCTATTTCCAGTTTGGCCAAGATTTTGTTCTTTGCAATTGCCTCATTGGTTTCCAGTCACAACAGTTAATAAAGGAAACCCAACTGTATAGTTACCTTCTATAGGGCAAGCGGGAAGTCTCCTAATCACCCACTGTGGGAAATATTAAGTTCAATAGACCCAGTAGCCCAAACTCTGTACTAATGCTGACAGCTTTTTTTGTCATGGAGACACAAAATTGCTATTATCTACGCCTAAGGTGAGCATTAGTGACTAATGTGGTTATGATTTTCAGATGGAGGTGAAGTACAGAAACAGATTGTTCGGGGTTTCGCCTGGGCTGAGTATCATGGTAATTATTTTGACTTTACCCTTTTATGGGTTTCCAAACTTTAAGTTGCAAGGCATATAAAAGAGGCTAAGCCCAATAAATGACCTCTCACCTGCCGGAATGTCACATAGCCTGTTTCCGATATGTCAAGCTCAATCATCAGGTGCACACTATCACCATTTTTCTCAAGTTGGCAAAATGACCATCGGTTGAATTCTCTCCTTCCGTACAATTTTCACTATCGCATTGTGCGTCGTGTCTCGGGCCTGTCTCTTGTGTAATATACACCCAGGAACAATGGTAGTGTTTAGATAGGGAATACTTTAATGGTTAGAACACCTGCACAGTAATTGTCAGATCCGGAGTTTGAGTTGTGTGTTGGGCGCCCATATAAATCTTAGCGCCCTGAAGAACTAGCGCTAGCTACAGCCTTAATGGCATCAACTCCACAGTCTCAGGGTTGACGGAATACTGTTTATTTATATATCTACCCATTTCTTTATTAGGTTGATTTTCTATGTGAACTGTATGAAGTACCCACAGATAGCTGTGCATTCATTGAGTTAGCCTGTGGCTTTCCTTATCATTGCGTTGTAGCCGACATATACGACTCGGTCGCCACGAGGCTAGAGCCAATTGGACTGGACTGCGAATGTGTTGGTGGAGGACGTATAAAACACTCACCGCCCACTAAAACCATATATGTATATGGTTATTCCATGGTGAGTCTAGGCCAGGACAGGCAAGTCAATGAATAACGATCACTCGCTTGTCGTTAGCACTATGCACTTGCCCTATGATCTGCCAGGCCCACCGAGCTAGATGTTCACACACATGATTTTAGGGTTATGGGCGAGCTGACCACGCTAAAGCCAGTGATATCATCAAGACTAGATACCCGGAGTATACAATCACCTGGTCTAATGAAGGCTACTGAGGGAGGCCGCCCTGTATCAATCACTCCCTGGTGGTGCATAGAATCACCCCCTTCCTGGCTTAATCCGTTCTTTGACCACACAGGTAGGAAAGCCAAGGACAACCAAGACAGCCATTCTCACATATTTGTTACTAGCTGCCAGGTTTTTGTTTATATAAAATCCATATCTGATGAGTGGTGATACATGATTGACTATAAATATACATATATTAACTATAAAACTATTCTATGCTTGTTTTTGCTGTAATAACCTCTGAAGGGTCACGCTTTAGAGCTGATAGACTCCCCATAATTCTCTAAATTATTCTCAAATTCTCTCTCAAAAGCTGATGAGTTGAGGCTATCCAGACTAAGAGCCGGCTTCAGTTGAGTGGCTCGATCATGAACTTCTAATAACCCGGATATAGAGTCCTTCACATGCGAGTTACTCTCTAGACGTCGACTAGTACTAGCCTTTCTGCTCACTTCCGCACTCGATCGAAGTCTGCCAGCAGAATTCTTATGTTCTCGGGAACTGGGACCAGTTGTGGGGTGAAAGTTTCCAAATGATTGACTGATGGACTTGCTGAGGCCCATTTTTCTGGGTACGTGACTTAGATTCATCACGGAGCTACTCTTCCCAGCGGGGATATGCTCAGCGAGCTGCCTTTTTATAGCTTCTAGTAGCTCGTCTTCTGTCTCTGTTCGACTGACATATCCATCATGTTCACATCCATTCATATCAGCATCATCATCAACAGCTATAACCAGGCCATCATCAGTCGGAATTAGGCCTTCAAAAAAAAAGTCAAACCAATTACACCATGGAAAATTCTGAGGTAATTCGTGTGACTGGTGAGTGTGATGCTGTCTTTGCAATGTGACAATGCATTTCTTTTGCGTGTATAAGTTGTTGCAGTCAATCCATTTCAATCAATTACCGAGATATGCACGAGGAGGTGAACATAGTTACCCATACTCCGTAGGCTAAAATGACAATAGCTACTTTATGCAGTGTGATTGCAAATCAAAGCTAACTTAATTAAGGTAGAGAGATTTGTATATATATATATTTATTTATATATATATATATGACAAATTTCTCTATGGGAGATTCGCCGGTTGGGGTTGGTATATTTAGGCATACAATAGCGTTTATCTCCATCACGGTTGTATATAGGAGAGGGGAATAATTAAAAATTCCCCTTTTGTCATTTCAGACCAAATCTGAGAATGTTGTACGGTAGCAGGAAGGTCATTTCCTACTCTCACCTAAAGGCATAGTTATCCTCCCCTGACAAATCTATGCTTATGGGGGAGGATAACTCTATGCCTTTAGGTTACACCAATGATATGCCTATAAGTGGACTCTTTTCTGAACCACAGTCTACCTTTCGATTGACCATTTTCTGTTGGTTTCTTCTTCAAGGTGGAGTAGACCGCCTCTTTGGGTCTAGGTGTGTCTTTCCTGGGGTTAACCTGCTGTCTTTTCGGAGAATGGCCGAAAATGTCTTCCAAGGCTGTGTAGTGCGACTGATTTCCTGTGCCTTTAGAGTATGTTGAGTTGTCTACTATTCGCTTTGGGGATTTGTCTAAATAAGATAAGATCATTTTCTTAGCAAGACCAAACTAGAGGCTTGTTTCCAGGATAGCTCCTGAAGAAGCGGTAGTGGCGATGGGTTAGTGGGTAGTGTATTCACAAGGTGCCAGGTCACCTGGGTTCGATTCTAAGTTTGGACACCACTTTGTGCATAGAGTACCAATACTATGAAGTAAACTAGTAGACCATCCTGAAAACAAGTCATTGGCTTAGTGATGCCATCAATGCAAAACAAGATCTATCAGTGGGGCTTCTGTGATCCAAAGTCTACTAGGGTGAAAGAACAAAGTGGCACCAAATGAGTGCATTGAACTAATGACCTCCAAGCCAGGTGCGTTGTCCACGATGTTTCATGGTGTGTCCCATAGAGAAGGTGACCCATATATTGTCTGATGCGTGAACATTAGATTATCGAATTTGACCGGCAAGCTTATAACCACATACGTATCCAGGGCTATATTATTAACAAGACTAGGAAATCTACATACAGGAATTTTCCGGTCATGACCAAACTTACCCAGTCTGGTGTCATTTATTTCAGCATAGACAGGATCTGAAGTCGATCCTTCATCTTTCTCTGAAAATATTCTCGATGGCTGGTATTCCTGGGCAGTCTCTTTTCTCGACTGATCAAGACCTACAAAGAAAAGCTTTAATTAATCTCTATCTAAGATCAAGGAGCATGATTTTATCCAAATTCCTTAGTATGGGAACATTTGAATACATAGCAGCTAGGATGTTAAAATATTCAACCCTAGTCCTTGGCTTAGCCGTTGGAGAATAAAAAATAATCAGTTGACGATTATTTAATCATTAGCTAAAAACCTTAATTTCTATCTAAGTCTAAAAGCATGATTTTATCCGGATTACTTCAGTATAGCGTGCTTCAAAATATTGGAATGATTGGTTCTTTCAAACTTTTAAACAGCAAATGTTAGAACGAGAAATGGTAAAAGCATACCAACACTGTAGCAGAAGTTGTCTTTCGCCTGAAGACGACAAATGTTGAGGTGTTTCCGATTTGTCGGTGTCTAAACATCTTCCAATTGAAAGTACAAGGAGTCCATTTCTAAATTTTTACTGAAACTACCCTTTATATTGTTCTGTTTTCTCCAATGGAAGGCTTTAGTAAATTAAAGATTTATCTCATTTCATTATCAATTGAAATGTTATAAAAATAAAAAGTATCATCATTTAAAATATCTCATTTGGTACTGGTCGCTTTGTGGTTCGGCACCTCGATCGACGGAACTGGTGAGAGGAGACCCTATGGTTGAAATTTATTCTCTTAAATAATGTGTTGGCCATTCATAAAGAATGTTTAAAAATGTTTATGACACCATCTGTTAAGAAATCATTAATACTAGGCATGTCCGAAGGTTTCGACTGTTGTTCGTGATTAAGATCACCAGTGGCGCACATGATTTTGGTGATTAGCTTTTGGATCCTCTCCAGTTTGATTGTGTTATTTTTACTACACAGGGGCAGCATAAGCTTAACTATGCAACTATCTCCAGGGGTTTGTATTGAGATCTAGCCTCGCCTGATCCCGCGCACTGGTGCCTGTTCGTGAGGAAGCTACGGATAAGATCCGCTCTACTATAATTGAAACCTAATGCTAGCATTTTGGTGAATTGTATCTTTGAATTGTGAGTCTTTATCCTTTATATTAAACACCACAATAATACAGTTTATTTACCTAAATAAGAGTCCATTGCCTCCAATGACCTTCGGATGACCTTCATTTTACCGTATATGTCATTGACACTATTACCTAATGACCTTGACCTCTGTGTTGGAGGTCGCCTGACAGTGCTTACAACTGGAGTAACTTTCTGCGTCACCATCAGATCCCGTAGTAATTCAGAGGCTGTAATTAATTCGAAAATGCAATGATTTTTGTGAGAAAGTTGACCACAGGCCAAATTTCAGTCTACCAAGGTACCCAATGACTATTGGCGGGGTGAGCTGGTCCTAGCCCTGACCCTAGATTTCACCATAGACCCCACACATTCTCCATAGTCGAGATCGAGAGCGCACCTTGAGCATTTTCTTTACTTTACTTTTATATAGTGACTGATCACCTTACCATCAGGAATGTGCTTGTGTGGCAGCACTGGGGAGTCTTTGACACGGGATGACTTAGTTGGTGAGTCAGTTAAATTAATTGACTCATTCGCTCGACTGACTGCCATGTCAGTGAAAGAGAGACGTCTAGTCGGCTCAATCTCTTCCAGCTCCTTGTGTTCTATCTGAGCAGACCTACAGTCACATGGTAGGAAAACAACAATTGGCTTCGTGATGCTATGTGAAAGATGATGATCCGATATTAGTAGGCAAAGTATATAGACATATTACATTTATGTGATCATGCCACCCTGCCAGAAAGTAACACAACCTAGCCAAAGTTCATCACATCCTATTTCACTTTATTCAGACATTCTATTGAGGTTTCCTCACAAGTATATCGGAATAACTTGTTGACCTCATAATGAAAAAATAAGAAAAGGCATAAATATACATACATATAGACCACAACAAGAATGACGCAAAATTACCTTCATATACGTGCAAATCATTATTTCGAAAAAAAATCTTCTGATGATTTATTGTCTATAAAGTAGTCTACTCACAGCTGGTAGCTGGATGATCCTGGAGTGGAGGTTAAGCGATCTCTAAGAGGGGCCGGATCCGGTGGCAGAGGTGTCAGTACCATACTATTCAGTTTTTCCCATTCTTCACTGAAGTAAATAAACAAAAAATACAATTTATAACATATGTGGATAACAAACATTTATCATAATTAGTTACCTTACCATATTTTCGGGTGATCTGGCTTTGAAACAAGAACCTGAGATAATAACACAGATAAACAGTGCGATAGAAGCTCAGCAGATAGGATGCTGACTCAAGGTTGAAAGATCATGGATTCAAGTCCCGGGCTTTGGCTCCTTTGAGTGTGAGGAGCTCACTTAATGCGCTGGTCCTGTTGCTCTAGAACCAGTCTCAGGTTGAGGAGATCTGCCCAAAGGCGATGGACAAAGGTCCGTATCAAGCAATAAAAATTCAAGTTTCACATAACAAAAAATCAGGCAGTATAATGTTAGAGTGACAGGTCACAGCGACAGGTCAACCAACTCACGCAAGATTGCTGTGCGATCCACAGTCCACATGGCCACTGTCCCTGCTATCCATCTTTTCAGATAGGTTATGGTTGTGAGCAGGGCTAGCTGTGTATGTACTGGCCAGAGCTGGCTGCAAAGAGTGATGGTATAAGTGCAATGATAGTGTGCAGTAAACCGGGATAGCGAAATTATTCGGCAGTAGGGCATAGAGCTCGCAATCACGTCAACCCGGATTCAACTCCTAGCTCCAGCTGGGAGTGGAAGCTCGTATACCTCCCAGCTCAAAAGAATTGGGGGCAGAAATGGGCACTACCAAACTGTCGCAAGCCTCAATTATTAAATGGGGAATATGGAGCAATACAGTAGACCCACACTAACCTCTGTTTCTGGATGAAGTAGCCTTTCTTTTAGCTTTTTGTTTTCGATAATTAGTCGGTTAATGTGTTCTAACAGATCCTTGTTGTGTAGAAGCATTTGATGGCACCTTATCTACAATATCCAGGTGAATATTTATAAATTTATATCATCAAGATACATACTATATATATACTACATGTATTTATTACTTTTGTACAGCCATATGAAATATTATTCAGAGGAGCAATAAATATAACATCTGTATGAAAGCCTGTATCAAATGTATCGTGGACAAACAGCATTTAACATAACCGCGTGTCTGGATTTTTTTAAAAGCGGTATAGAATTTCAAGCAATATGTGATTTGACCGGAAAGTAGAACCAAGCCACATTTTTGTAACTGCATTTCAAATGCATTTTGTAACACAAGTCCATATGTTCAGGAAATCAAAGATATTTCAGAACGCCAGCTCGGTCACCTTCTTGACGCAGCGATCAAAGAGCCAGCATTCAAGACAGACGCCCACCATGTGCTACCACACACTTGCACATTAAAGTAAGAGAGCTACAAATATTACAACAAAAAATGCTGCTCTCTTTTTGACAAAACCTGTTATATATGCAACTGACTCTGAATATTGAGGTTACTGGGAAAGGACATCTTATCCAATACGCACCTCAGCATCATTTCTGGCCTGTGTTTCAATGCCCACTTGCTGTCTCAACAGTTCAGCCTGTACCACAGCCACGCTGATCTGATGTTCCTGTTGCTCCAGTTGCAGCCACAGCAGCTGAATTTCATCTCTTGAAGTCACGGTACTTCCTGACTGCCAACAAGAAATCAAACAATACAACGCCCTGGCTCTTGTCATTAATGCACCACCTAATATCACTATAGACCATTTTAATATGTTTAGATCGCGTAGTCTTCACCAAGTAGATCACTCTAACAAACTACTCAAGACAATCAACTGGGCGCCCTGAGTTGCTGGAGTGGGATGAAAAGATGTGAGGACTATAGGCACCACTCCTATACCGTACCCAGAACTAACAACACAGAGGGTTAGACCACCTGTTCAACTGTGGCTACACAGCATCCTCCCAGTTGGTGACCTGATGCTAGGTTTACGCGGGGTCAATTTTTTGGCTAAATCTCACGACGAATATGCGGCAATGATTTGTCGCCTAAACATTCAAAATTTTCTATTTTCTCCACATTTTGTTCACCCATAATCAGTGGTTATGTGATACGTGTTGAATAACTGAGAGGTACCCTTAAAGTTAAATATATGAAGTAGTGGACTGTACTTCGTCGTGCCTCTTAAGGCACCATAATAGTTAACTTGGGGACATCGATAACTGCTGACAGCGTTTAAACCCAGTGTTATTGAGAAGGCAGACATAAAGATTTGATTGCCATCACATACCACATCCTGTCCATCATCTGTCTCCTCCTCCTTTGCTATATGGTCACCAAGGATAGCCGAGTCGGACTTTCCACGCGGTCTTGCTACAGGTTTTGGTTTTCCATTCTGAGCTGTATCACACTCCTGTTCTTCGCGTATTCCAGATTTCATTGTCCCACCTCCTCGTCTTCCCATTATACTTGCCCTGATTGGTTCAGAGCCCTGCCTTTCTATGACGCTTGGTTTGATTGGCGTGTTCACAGAGTTAAGCGCCTCTTGTGCCTCACGCAATGCTCTGTTAACAAAATGAATGAATGAATGAATGAATGAATGAATGAATGAATGAATGAATGAATGAATGAATGAATGAATGAATGAATGAATGAATGAATGAATGAATGAATGACGGGGGAATACGTCTGATCAGTGGCATGAAAGTCACTGGCCTGATCATCATGCAGATATTTTAAATTCTCAACCCACCCAGGGAAGTTGATTAGTTATTGTATCCATCAGTTTTTGGGAGAGCATGGTGCAGGTTTTAGTGAATCTTCAAACCTGAACAGCGTTGGCCTCATGCTCACTCACAATGACCAGAGCCAACTCTTCTCTACCAGTGTACCCACTGACCTAGTGTGCTCTATAAAGGTTAGAGACTGAGCGCATTGTCCTATGAAATGAATTGGAATAGCCAAAACCAGGCCCAGATAGTACACACTAAGCAAGAAAGCCAGACAGTGAATGAATGGATACAGCACTCCTTCACAATCTCCGGACAAATATGAGGAGCTGTGCTGAAATTGCTTGCTGAGTCATTTATTCAGTGTCTGTAGGGTTTGTCATTGAGAGGCTTTCTGCTTGCGCCTGCATATCTCAAAGAGAAGGTGATTCTTTGCAACGAAAGACTCGTCCGGCTGAATCAGGGGTAAGAAACCAATAGATAAGTGCATAGAACCCCTACTCTGTCTGAGTAGTATCTGGTAGATTGTCAGCTGTGGCATCCTTCAGAAAGACAGAGTCATCATATGACATGTCATAAGATTTTGCCCGTGCAGCCATCTTGTCTTTAGCATCAGCAGCAATCTTGTGGCAAATTTCGAAAACCCGTCCAAGACAAGAAACAATCAGCACAGCATGTGCCTATAAGAACAAAATGGAGTTTTCATCCTCATTTAAATACTAATTATAAAAGACATACAAAGTTGTCTACTTTCTAGCGCAACTACAGAACATAAATTTTAACTCAATGCAGCTGATCTTAACGTTGAAAACTGGCTTTACCGTTTGCATTCAATATCAATCAGATAGGAGCGATAAGTTTCTAATCACTAGGGCTTTTTTAAATAGAATTCGTCTCTGGCTCGGCCTTTAAAACATTGAACAACATGGAAAGCTCTCTCATTGGTTGGGTGGTCTGCAAAGTCCAGAGTTATCTCTTCTATCTATGGTGAATGCAAGTGTACCTATTTTCTCACCTTTCGATATGCCTTGAAAACATGACAATGAAATTGATTGGTCGGTGGTGAGTCTATAAGAGATTTTGAAGATGTCGTTGGCAACTTCCTAGATATGTAGCTGAATATCTTATTATCCTACAAGGAAATAAATATCAATCACAGAGAGAAATTTTGCATTTTATTCAGCTATATTGTATAATGGGCAATATTAGGAAGTGATATTATTTTACTGAGAAGAGCAATATTGGTTTCGATTTACAAATACAATGAGATTTTGTTACATAGCAAACAACTCAGTCTCACAGTGTATGGAGACCTCTCACGCACAAACTGTAAGCCCTGTATCTATGAATTCTGACCTCAGAGTCATGTGACCAAGTCTATGAACTCTGACCTGTGAATCATGTGACACATAGAATATGTGGTACGTAGGGTCCTCCATTAGAATATAATCCTTGACTGTTGCTTTTCCCTGACTTTTATTCAGCATTACCTTGACACCGTCCACACTGATCTCCATCACAACTTTTTTCTTCTTTGTGTTTCGGGCTTTATACTCAAACTAAGACAAGATTGTTATATTTATATATTATTATAGACTAAAATTATGTTAGAAGCTCACAATCACAATGGGAACCCAGCTTGACTAGATTTTAAACCAATGGCATTTTATTCTCAGTCGAATGCTCTAGCTATCAAGGCCATCCCATAATTCAATGGTAAACTTGAAAATCCTAATTATAAAATTATCATCATCGGGACTCAGTTTAGATCTCCTAAAACTTTTGAAACTTCCTCTGGTTATCAAGAAATCATGGAACTATCTTTGTAAAGTAAGACATATGATACATATATATGCCAGTATAATATTTGCTGTAATGATTAATTTTCACGAGCCATAGTTTGCTGTTGTGACCACTTCAGGAATAATCTCTTGTAATTTCACTTGATTGAAAAGTATTCCAGAATCTCAGGTAAAGATAAGGGAAAATCGCCCCTGTTGTGTCAACTTCTCAGTGCACTTGTGCGAGTCACGCGGCTCATTTCGGTTTCAGTGGAACAATTTCTGCATTACCAATGATCCTTTGTAATTTTAAAAGTAAGTGGACTCCCGGAGCCACAAAGTACTATAGTCGGGAAAGTCACTGACATCAGATGTTGCTACCGATTCAACTGCTACTTGTTGATTCATAAACTATAATACTTATGTTTGATCTTATCATAAAAAATATGAGGTTTGACTGAAATGGTTATCAAAATTTTGTTGTTGTTAATGAATAGATATTAGTGAATAATAGTGATTTGGGGCTGTAAATCTATTAGTGGAGTGTTTACAGAGAGGAATTCTACAAATGCAGGTCACGTATTCCATGATTTGACTTCCCTGCCCTTCGAAATTGAAATCAGTTTGGGTTAGGTTAGGGTTCATAGTCAGTCATTAATTACGACTAATACATGTACCATGCAACAAAGTTGCTACCTCGGTAGGGTTGGCATAGTTGAACTTGACTGCGCCCAGGGCTAGCTCCACTCTACCAGAGCACTCCCAGATTCAGCGAGCGAGCTATAAAAGGTCTAAATACTCACTCTGACTTTTCTCATTGCTGAAAGAATTTCCGTTCGACTTCCAGGTCTCTGCATAGACATACTGCCAACATACTACAATAAAAACTGGGAATGAAATCTCAATACTGAGCTTTATCAAACAGACCAACAACTGAAGTTTTCTCCAATATTGAATGTTATGCCCCTCCCTATACTGAGTTCTCTACTAAAAATCTAAGGTCTATGATTTATTGTTTTATATATAATTGGCCGGCATGTTTATGATGTCTTGAATGCACACACTAGATGTTATATGGTATAGTCTGGAATGGTTCTGAATGTAAGCAAAAGATTACAACCGACCATTTGTAACACAAAGGTAGTGTGATGAACAATTAAATGTTTGGAAACAGAATATACCCATAAGAAAGCATATCTCCCACAGTCTCTTTGATTTAAAGGGTTATCGAAAAGTCTCAATCCATTAGGCCTAGTATACACAGTCACCACTACCGGCCTGGTACCTTGCAAGCGTATTGGACACCATGGTTAAACTCATCATCCGTCGGAAGCTCCCCTTTAGCATGATCCGAGTCAATCTGCTTGTATTTATTCTTTCTCTGAAGGGAAGTCATGCCGTTCGCAGACTACAAATGGAAAGCAAAAATGCATCTACTGTTGTTGAAGGTAGATCAGGCTAAATAGATCCTAAGAACAGTAAGCCGTCATTCAACCAGG
>Ga0224511_10001990_pt1 | contig 13233 bp, 7 predicted proteins | sample SF_May12_sed_USG_2_FD_169988 | JGI IMG/M metagenome (GOLD analysis project Ga0224511, IMG submission 169988) | Sediment microbial communities from San Francisco Bay, California, United States - SF_May12_sed_USGS_8_1 | ecosystem: Environmental > Aquatic > Marine > Sediment | place: USA...
CTACCCCACCCAACCCGTCCGAACCATGGCGATTTTAAGGGTATACTCTTTCATAACTTTACTGTGTTGTTGATTTAGATGTTTTTCTGTAATTGAATATTCAAAAGTCAGGTATATACCTTGTTGTGACTTTATGTTAAGTTTCGTTTAATAAAACATTAATTGTATCACGTATTTTGCTGGGTCTTCCTCTGCCCCGTTAATATTTTTGTTGAGTATATAAACAATATTAACATCGTCATCACCCATCATCACCACCGCTATCATAAACAAATGCTGTGGAAAAAAACCGCTTTAACTGCCAACAAATTTTCTTGTTGTTCTTTAAACATTTATAGAAACTACGAATATTCTAACTCGAACAATTATTCGACTTAATACGGTTACAGTAAAATCCGCGTATAAGGAACTCTTCGGGACCATGAAAATATGTTCCATATAACCGGAGTCCCTTATAAACGTATAATGAACTAATTCCTTGGTGTAAAGATTGGGCACTGAAAATCAGTTCCTTATAACCGAAGTTCCTTATAAGCGGGTTCCTTATAAACGGACATTACTGTATATGATACATTTCTTTTACAGTCTGAGTGTTATCCATTGTTTTGCCCGACATTCCACGTCCGACTCGGCGGACGGTGTGTACCGGTGATGAACAAGATTTACACTAACGCTATTGGTCTGCTACTGAAGTCAACCAAAATAAAGGGGACGATTCCAGAGCCATATTTCATCGCAAGAAATCATTCGGATGATCCTGAAAAAATGTTGCGGTCAAAATGTCTTGATTTTCAATGGTCATTAATTTTTGTCAAGGCTGAATATAATAATGGTGAAAACGGAACACGTTCAATTCGTTTAACAATGGTGAAACGTTTCAAAAAACAGTATGGGTTTCAGTTACCAAATATGTTGAAAAATATAGCAACGTGTGTGTCTACTCCATGGGAAATTCTACTGAACGATCAGTGGCTTACCGTTTCTTTTGATTTTCCTACAGACCAGGGCCAAACGGCAACAGGAACAAGTCTAACTACCATTTCAAGAACTAAATCACCCATTTTTGTAAAGGGGATGTATATGTTTTCCAAACCAGATTTTTGTCACCAGGTATGGTACGCATTGTTAATATGTTAATGAATCAAAGAATATAAAAGTATAAGCTTATTAAAATATAAAACCCTACGAGTTTAAACCTGATTGTTTTCAAGATGTATTTCATTACATGTAGTTTTTTTCATTTTAGTTTATGAAAGCATTTAACATTTATGTATAGTGTTTGTTTTTCTTTTAAGGTACGTCTGGAAGACGACGACATGAAATTTGAGGGCTTCAATTTTATTTCTGGTGCAAAACTAAATATCAGGTCGCTTAATGTCACGTTGGATCAGACCCAATATAACATAGAGAATTGCGTAACATGCCCACTAACGTTCGCTGTCTGGATGTGCGCCGAGGATTTCAACCCAGATTGGTGGAGAAAGCACGTCTTGTCATCTGCACGGTATGGGCACGCCAACAACCAAGCAACTTGGATGTTGATTGTGGTTTTAACTTCTTCGTGGTTTGTGCGTATTTCAGCTGAGTAGTATAACAGATCTGGCTAAATTCTTTCATTTAAAGTGCAGCTTTCTTTAATGCCTATGTTGAGCGTTTCATCGTCGACTCTTACCACGGTACTATCACCCACCATTACATGGATGTTGCTGGTACAAGGGCGTATGTATTTGCTTAACAAAAAAACCAACACCCTCCCTGAACTGGACTGGCCGTAAAGAAAAGGATACCGTTAGATTCAAGTGAATATCCCCATGCTATGTTTCAACACGATGATAAGCATTTGCTTGTGTGTAGTGCGCATCGCGACAATGAAATTATGTTGAATACTGAAACAGGACAGGTAAGAGATCTGTTGGGTCCGGACGCGATAATTCACGATATGTGCCTGCTACAGCCCTGAACTAAGAAAGCTCATCACATGCTGGGGACAAGACATAATCATATATTGTTTGCAAGGCAGTTATAGTGTTTGATGTGTAGTTCATTTTAGACTAATCACCAGTCACAGTTATATCCCGAGTTAACTCGGGGCTGTCCGAGCAGTACCACAAGGCGCCAACGAACAACGACTCAACCCGTTTCTATCAATCTATTCAAATCATGTGACCTGGTAGTAACGGATATAGAATTATCAATACTGGTCACCATGGTAACGATATATATTAACACAATTTAATATATATAACAAGACTATTTAAAACGTATCGTTACAAAGCATATCCTAGTGGCACTATATAAAACAATTATTCAAACACACAATTTACATTTATGTTGCTACCGATATTTGAGCTAAATATTACTTTGATTCCAAGTGGTTTTAAAATGGATTCTTTTCTGGAAAAAACTACGTTATAATCTTTAGTAACTAATATGCCAAACAAATGAAAGTAACATTAATATGTTTGGCCCTTAGCCGGGATTGAACCCTTGGCATAATGAGAAGAGTTGTGCGTGGCGGCGCTTCAATGAATGGCGGTGTCAATAGAATTCTGTAATAGACACTATATGAAAGAGCCTTTCAATGTTGGCGACCTAGGACTACTTTTCTATCGTTCGTCTTAGCTTCTAAGTGGTCTTGTTGGAGCGAGTAAATGCATATTTATTTCTTTTTCTTCTCCAATAAATGTTTAGAAAGTGGGAAGTCTGCTATAGCTTAAGACTGGTTTAAACCCCCAATGAAAGTCATTTACCGTTCCAAGTCAGTAGATCAACATTTCTTGGAGAAATGAATTAAGATGTTTGGGAGCAGGATAATCAACTTGGAGAGCAGATACCGGTAATTCAGTTTTTGGACAATTAAAGGGCAATAATTCAGCACTGCCTGGGGGATTTGGCAGGTTATAGAACTTGGTCGAAATATTATGCCCACCAACCTTTTCACAGAGTTTGATAATTACCAGATGAAAACTCTTTGACTTAGAGAGCGGAAACCCTAATTGTGGACAATTTAAGGGCCATAATTCAGAAGTGCCTTGGGATTTTGCCAATTATAGAATTTGGTCGAGATATTATGCCCACCAACATATTTACCATGTTTGATCAAGACAGGACGAAAACTCATTGAATTAGAGAGCAGAAACCCTAATGTTGGACAATTCAAGGGCCATAATTCAGGAATGCCTGGGGGGAGGTTGGCTAGTTATAGATCTTGGTAGAGACATTATACACAGCAACATATTCACCAAGTTTTATTAAGACCTGATGAAAAAGTTTTTACCAAAAGAGCGGAAACCCTTTGGACGACGCCCAAACCGCCCGCCCGCCCGCCGCAGGTGTTCCCATAATATGTACTGTTTGTTAAACGGAATTATAAAAATAAAATAAATAAGAAAACATCCGAAAAACACAGAGAATAGTTTTTCTTCTAAATGGCTGTTGCGTCATGGTGTTCAACGTGGTTTTGGTTTGTTCTGTGTGTTTTGTACCGGCCATTTTGTCATTATGATGTTGAACTTAAACTTGACATACATACACTGTTTACCACATCAATTCATTTTATCCAAGTAGAAGTGATATTAGGCATTATTGCGTTAGACACCGATTGAATTTGTGCTGAATCTATGAACAAAAATAACCGTATTTCCTATTCAATTGGATAGTGTATGTCGCAGGCATAGTGGTATTATTCTACGATATAGAATAGCAGTGACCCTTTTTGTAATATTTCGTGTTTAGTCTCAGTTTTGACCAAGGCATAAACTTGTAATTCGGCCAATGATAAACGGTGTATGCGAACCTCATTAAACTTTGCTAAAACATACTTTAGAACAAGCTCGGTGATTGGTCTAAATTTGGAAACGGTATTTATTAGCGTTTATATGTTGACGGTTCAAGTAATTGAAGGCATGCATTTGATAAATGATAGCATTCTTAGTAGTTTTGATGAGCTGTTTAATAAAGCGCATACATTAGTTTATTGAAAAAGCATACTCTGTATTATGTTATATTATATTTGTGTTTTTGTTGGTTGATTATTACAGATACAATTGATTTCTGGTATGCAGGGACCATACAATGATACAGTGAGTTCAGCAGCGATAGTTATTTAGATATACCTCATTGTGTATTGATTCTTAGCTTTATTTCATTGTTTTTCATATGCACAACTGTAGATTTAACGCTATGAAGCATAAGTTTCCTATTAATAAAGATGGTTTCGTTTAAAATGGCGAGTATTGTATAAGTGTTTATATCCACAACCACTTGCAGTGGCGTTATATAGATTTATTTTTGTCCATCTGTCCTACTGTATCTTCGTGCACAACAAAGTTTGTGTGGCACGTAACTGAAAAAATATAGTACTAGAGTTTATTTGTCTATTCTGAATAGCGGATCGGCATAATAAGAGAATTAAAGGAAAGCTTATTTTGGCACAATAAATGCAAAGGTAATAAGGTACCAACAACAATTTCTAAAAATAACACAACGAAATTTGCATTGTTTTATCGAGTGTCAGTTTTCGGATTTATCTTATTAAAAATAAGGTTGAAGTACTTTATGAGAGAGATCTCCCATTTGGTACGCCGTATTCAGTAGGCGGGGGTGTGGTAAGATTGTACGCTGTATAAAAATGAACGGTACCCAGTATGCAAACATCCTATTATTCCGTAAGCATACCTCAAACGTTACATAAAACTGTGCAATCCAAGAAACAGGATAAACGTGACATAAATGTTATACTATTATTGCACGTTTTACTCGCTTGCGCTATTTGTTTGATATGTTATCGTTAATAAAACTACAACATAATTTGTTGGGATAGAAAAACCAAAGGTATCGAGTGATGCGAATAAAACAATGAAATTAACATTTAAACGAAATGTTCCTTATATTTTATATATTTAAAAAACGTTTCTAACTACTTGAATAAAAAACATTTTCAAACAGTAATAATAGTCGTCCGGATACATTTAGCATCGATTCCACATTAAATTCTACATTGGTGTATTCTCAAGTTTATATGACATACAGACCATTTATAGGTATATGCTATAAGGTTATACATTAGTTTGTGTACTGAGTAAATAAGAACATTTGAGAAGAAAGACAAATAATGGTTCACATTACATTACCATGGAGTTTGGTTACCTCCCCTGTTTACATGTTTATGATTATGTCGATACCAGTATATATTTTTTATTTCTATTTGATGATATCAACTCCTATTTTTGTTTTAGCAATTGTTTGCTTAAACATAATTTAATTAATGGGTTCTTTGTCATTGTTTTCGTCGTGCAATGTGTCGTACATTAGTTTCTTTTTGTTGCAACTGTAGTTTTTGAGTTGCTAAAATGAATGTTGACAATATTCATTACAGTTATATTTGTCATAATTTTGTGAATGAAATGAACTACATGTCTTGTGTGAAACGAAATATTGGGGAAGCTTATGTAAATCAATGGCATTTATCAATTCACACATTGCCTAAATTGGCATTGTTCATATTAATATATGTGTGGACAGTACTTCATAAAGTTAACAGTGTTCTGTAGAAACAATTCACACGGCCTTAGATGGTCATCCGATGATACGGAATTTGAATGAGGACGTTATAATGACATCGATCGTGTCTAAATGTTATGAAGATGTTGTGGTGTGAATGTTGAAAACGAAGACTATCCTTGTAGAAATCTCTGTTCATTGATTATGAATTCACTAGTGTGAATAATCTTTAATTATAGCAACAAAGATTTTATATTCTCGTGTAGTATGAAAATCAATATTTAATTATAACGATGAATTTACTTATACAATGTATCTTATTTTCACACAGTAGGTATACTAAGGGTCATGTCTGTATTGTCCCTAATGAACAACATAATTGAACAACACTACGACTGAAAGGTTATTGTTTTTGCTATAAATAGTATATACATTCGTGTTGTGTCATTTTTATACGCAGATATGATACTAATGGCATGCAACTGGTTATAACATAACAGTATAGATATAGATAAGTATAGATAAAAACAGATTAATTATATGCATACTACCTTCTATGTGTTTGGCTGAATTAAATTATCATTATATTATATTACAAAATATATACACAATTCGCTCGTGTTATTGAATACATAATAATGTTTGTGGAAAGGCTGTTTAACATGCTTTCTATCTGGGTCATTGAATACAATGCCATAAAATACATGGTTCTATATTGAGTTTTATTGGCTACCGCCATAAAATACGATAATATAATAAGTTACACGTGTTTATTTTTGTTGACATAGCAAACCAGTTCAACCGTAGTATACACTTTTTTATAAAGGGACCGGTTGAATCAAGGACATTAATTACACATACAAGGAAGTGCCAAGTTAAATATGACATAATATAATACACGTTAATTAAATCTGAACTGAAAACCATGTCGTTTGAACTAGTTGTTTTCGGGTTTATAATTACTTACTGAACACTTCTTTTAATTGTCAGCCAATTTGATTAAGCTAAGGTTTCAAAACTAATGGTTTAATATTTATAAATTATCAACTTGAATTGAAACATGTTTGTTTGAGCTCAATTGAAAGATGGAAGAGACCTTTTACCATTTATTCGTTTTCAAGAAGATCTCAGGGCAAATTTAGGTGATTTCGGCTATTTGCATTACTTTTCATCGAGTGCCAGTTACTGAATAGAATCGTCATTTATGTCTAATATCAATACGTAAACTAAACCCAGTCGGTATGAGATATAATCTAGTTATAAGAGCTTTCATAATAAAACTTTATGTAAGTTATAATCATCACAATCACCATATGCATTAAATTGAATTGAAATTGAAAACCCATATCAATCAATACCTACACTTATGTTATTATCAACTTTGCAGTTTTATAAAACCTAAAAAATATATTTGTTTTAAAAAGACAACTATAAGAAAATAAAAGTAATTTAATTACACATTTATATATCGCTGTAACATCCTTCCATCATTCACGCTAAAGTAATTATATAAGGATTGATTCCTATTTTCGTGCGCATATAGTGCTATAAACGCTAGCGCTTCTAGGCAAATATTTAAACGTCTGGGCGTTTATACTCACTATGCGCACGCAAATAGGAATCAATCCTTATAGTTACATTGTGTCCACCTTTTTTATTATTAAAATAAATACAATCGTATTTTGACAATTTGCGAAGGCTAAATATTGCGTGCTAGAATGGCAAAACACGTGGTGTAAATCCTGTATCGAGAACAGCTAATACACGCCCTTTAAAAGTCTAGTGTGCTTAAAGGCTTCACACTCAAGAGAAAGAGATTACCCAATAAGGTGGTGTTGTCAATTTCAGAAATAAATAGGCCGCTAACATACAACAAATGTTGTTTTTTTTTGCAAAGATTATGTTCGCTTACTAACGTACATCAAATCAATACAATAAGATGATCGCCTCTGAACTGTGGTGTTTCTTATAAAGTGTATTTATAGAAGTTTGACAGCAGTAATCAACACTCAATGACAAACATGTACAGTACCCACAGTGTGTTTTGTTTTTAAAGCGTGTATTAAAATAAGTTACACAAACAAAGTCTTCGTAATGTTGTTTGTGTTTACTTTCCTTATATAGATTAAGTTAGTACTAAAGTGGGGAAAAAACAAAGGGAAACCTTGCTTTTTCTTTTGCTTTTCATGACCAATCAAGTAAAGATTGTAAACAAATAAACAATATGCAAACACTTGTTGTTCTAAATTGAGACAAGCAGTACTAATTAAAGGATTGATTGACAATTGAATAGATATAACGCCTTCGCGGCGGTCCCATAGCCTCGCCCAATACACAAATAACACGTTAATTGTTTTCGTACAGAAAATAAAGAGTGAATGTAAATATATACTTTTGTATACATTGTCCATTAAGTAGCGTAAGGACTTTTCACTTATCTTTTCTTTAAACAGGATTCGAGAAAAGTGTTATACTACCAGAACGGAAAATATCTATTTGGGCTATAAGTGTTCTATCTGGAACATTCGTATGACGTTTATTTTAAGCAGCTGACCTCTAGAATATACTAAAAATTGTTAGTTACAAATATTTCAAAATATCTCTTCAAATATATATAATTGTTGTTAGAAAACAAACTACATATGTTCACTGTTTTTCTTTGCAAACAGACAATTCCCTTTTCTGTTATGGGATATTCCTACTATACTTAAGGGCTACTGCGTCAGTAGATTATTTAAAGGAAAAATGATGTTTTGCCAACGATTTTTCAACTGAATTAAGGGGTCAATAATAATAGATTTCTCCACTGAAAATAACTTGACTAGTGTTAAAATAGCACCTAGTTAGTAAGTATCAATTTCCTTATGTTGATCATATAAAGTACATGTATTTGTGTTTAAGGAAGTTCATAACTTTTGAAAGTGGTTTTAAAGGAAAGGGACCAGATAAATTTTCGTATGGAATATTTTAACAACTAAATCTAGAAACGTTGACGTTATTATTGGACCATAATAATGTATTGTATACCAAAACATAACATTCAGTTAAGCACTGATATTTTAACAGTGATTTTAACAATCACATGAGCATGTTCTGTATGCCAACAATAACTAATAGTATAGTGTGACCACATGCATATTTTACAAACACAATGACAGCAAAGGGCAGCTGTCATCACTGCCTCGATTGATACCTTTTTTGTTGTTATCATTTAATACAATTCAGTCTGCGCATTATTTATTTTTCGACTGTATCCTTTCGGGCTATTCAAATAGTATTTTCTAAAGCCCGTCTAAAATTTAAATAGCCCAATTTTATTGTTGTGATCATACTTCATACAGTTCATATCAGAAATGCGTTGAATTGCATTTTTTTTTTAAATTTTGTAAGGTGTTTCATTACGAACAAATAACTATACAATCAGTATTTATGTTATTTGTTTTTTGTTTAGAAATTTACTCCAAAATTTAAATCGACCGGTCGGGCTATTTTGTTTACAATTTAAATCGACGACCGGCCGTTTACTCGACTCGGGCTTCGGGCTTATAGACTAATTCGCAGACTGAGACACTTAGCTCCACACCTAAGTACCATTTACGCTAAGCTGTAAACTTAGAGCACCTGCATACATGTAGCATGCAAACAATAACCCCGACTTTACCTTTATGCAAGAATATATTATTTATCGAATACGAACGCAAAATTAGTTATCAATAATGCAATCGCGACAGTCGGCTAAGATCTTGCATGTTTGTTGAACAATTATAATGTTTATGTATTCAATACAAGTGTGAGGCTTAAAATACCGGCGTGGCCGAGGGGTTACGTTCCAATCCCCGTGATCGAAAAGTCACTTGTTCGAGCCTCAACAGAGATTTTTCTTTCAATTATTGGAATGCTGGAGTCGACATTGGATCGAGTGGCAAGGCACGACATTGAGTTTCTCGTGTAATTTCGTAAAATTGAATGAAAAGTAGACTTTTTACATGAATGTGTAAATTTAATGCACTGTTTTAGTTCTGTGCGCACTGTTTTAGTTCCACTGTATAATTGAATAAAATGTACATAAAACAAACAAGCTAGAAATTGAACAAATAAATAAAAAAACAAATAAACATTAAACAAAAAATAACAACAGTTACACAAAAAAATGAAAAAATAAAACACTAAAATAGCAAAATGTGAGACTCGAACCAGCATAATTTATTTAATGTCAAAACGGTGAACTCGCTGCTATACCGATTAGTCTCACGAACAGTACATCTATCTGTCGTGTAAATTAAGTAGATAATTGTTAAGCTTTGAATATACAAAGCACGATTGATTTTCATTTTCATGCGTAAATTGCCGAGGTGGAAGGAAGGTGTGGTATTGATCGTATACATGTATAGGGTGTAGGCTAGATCGTTAATAGATGTTAACTTTAAAGGTCAGTTTGGGTTATTGTACGCATGCTATACCCACTTAACACGTGTTATGTTTTTGCGTTTTTAATGTTACTTCGATCTATATTTATCTTAAATGAAACTAATAAAATATATTAGTTTGAGTTTGTAAACATCGATGCTACTCGATGAGCATCGCTCGACGGGCGTTCGCAAAACCGTCGTGTTTACTGGTAAACCGTTTCACGTAACATAAATGACTGAAACGTATTAAGATTAGTTATTTGTCCGTTATTTTTATTCAATAAAAAATAGAATTTTAATAAAATATTGATCGTGTAACACATTTTAGATAATCGCGGAAAGTTCTAAAAAAATAAACATAAATTAGATTTGACAATGAAATACAATTATTATAGCTGAATTACGTTTTTATGCAATTAGCAAACATCCAACAAAAAGATATAAAACTCTCTGAATAGCAAATTAAGCTGATCTCTTTTTCCAACACCTGAATAAAAAAACAATATGCAACAGACTTAAACCGCTGTAATTTATGATTTGCGAATCAGTACGTATGTATTGTATACGGTTATTGAAATAGAACTTAATGATTTTATTCTCTGGTGTGGGCCTTTGAAATCGATAATCTCCAAACTTAACAGGAATGACCCATGGGTGGTCCCCTATCAAAGTTGTTCAAACAGTTCCAGTTGGTTGCATAAGTAGGTTACTGGGTCAATAAATAGGTTTTAAAATGAAACTTTCAAAAATCTTCTTGTCTGAAACTACAAGACCCAGAGCTTTCATATTTGGTTTATAGCATCATCTAGAGGTCCTCTACCAAAGTTGTTCAAATTATGCCCCTGGGGTCAAAATTGACCCCGCCCCGGTGGTCACAATTTTACATTGATTTATATAAGGAAAACTTCAAACGACATCTTCTTTTTAACCACTAATGGGAATTTGGCCAAACTTCACAGGAATGATCCCTAGGTGGTCCCCTATCAAAGTTGTTCAAACTGTTCCAGTTGGTTGCATAAGTAGGTCACGGGGTCAATAAATAGGTTTTAAAATGAAACTTTCAAAAATCATATTTAATATATAACATCATCAAAAGGTCGTCTACCAAAGTTGTTCAAATTATGCCCCTGGGGTTCTCTGTTATTGGCTCCACTGTGACCTTTGACCTTTTCCTCAGGTGAGCGACCCAGGGCCCTTTGGGCCCTCCTGTTCAAGAATATGACAAAAAAAGTTAGTGTTTTAAACTTAATTGCGCAGACGGCAATTCTGCTGTCCACTAAATGTCTGTTTCAGTGAATAATGTGTAATGTTGACAAAAAAGCGGCGATGAACGGTCTCCTAATTTACATCGTGTTCGTGTTTTTAAAGGAATTATACGCAAGTAACTCATCGTTTGAAGGTAAAAACATTTATTATTAATTTAGCTAAACGAAAAAAGTTATAACTTTATTACATAGCTGAAGTTAAACTATTGAACAAATCTAACAAAATGTTATTAAGTCGTCAAATATGTTATAAGAAAATTTGTCAAATATTTAAGTTTTTATGTTTGGAAAATAACAAATGCAGTCAAAAGAGTGTAGCACATGTTAATGCAATCATTATGTAGTTAGATAACATGAAGTGTTGTTGTATATGAAACACAATAGATGCAATATCCTTTCGTGAAAATCAAGATATTTGCAACCTGTATGAAAGAAATTCGATATAACTATGTACGGTGTATATCTAGGGACGGGTGAAAGGTACCACGGTCAGTAAGTACAGATGTCGTGATGCCCAAAATTAGGGATAAGGCTAAATCTCCTTACTTTTGTCGAACTTTTTAGTTATGTGTTTGTGTGTGCGTTTGTCCTTGCGGCGACTTACTTGTTTGCGTCCTGCGTGTATGTGTCTATAGGGGCGTCCAAATATTGTATGTCTTGATTGGACGGATTGTCGCACGTAATTATTATTTTGATGCCAACAAATTTGCGGTAAATCTTAGTGGTTAATGGCCATTTATTTAAAGTAAAGTTTGCCCGGCCTCGAACTTTATAATGGGTTAACGTATTGCTTTTCAGAAATGTAAAATTAATGTACATCTTATAATAACTTGGTACAAATGTTTTCCCTTGATAAAACCGAGTGTCGCGCGAGAGAAACAGAAGAAATATGTGGTCAAACTGAAAGGGAAGGGAAACATTTGGGCAAGATAGTGTTTTTCTTGGCTTTAAGCTAGCCATGAATTGATATATTTAAAATGAAAGTGGTCCAAGTTCATAATTATGTTTGTCGGGGAAACACATAGACGCTTGAGGATTTGTCCAGCGTACCCAAGTTGTACTAAGCTAAATTTGGGAATTTGGTTCTTTGACAAACTTTGAAATGATAGTGAAATATGTCAGTGTGACCCTCTATGCCCAGTACTTACCACTTCTAGAGTCATTAGGGGATACTTACGGGTCAGGCGGACAAAGTGGTTAAGACTACGACATCTACTTGAAGTCTGATCTGACCTGTGATTGTGGGTAGGTGTTTTGTTCTTATTGCAACTACAAGGATATGTGACCCTTCATAACAGTAGTTCATAACTGGCAAAAAATTGGCTAGGTTCTGAAGGGTTTTATCGGGGCAAGTGATGGATTTACTAGTCGTCATGGAACATACCAATGGCTGTTTGTCATTTATTGCGTAAGCTTCTTAACTGTTCATTTCAAGCGGCTAATACATCACAATTAAGGCAATAGAGGCCCCGTACTCGATTGTAACTATGGAAATAGCTGACTAGTGTGAGGGACCCTAAATGGCCAGTTTAAGGCCACGTAGGTCACCAGTACCCCTGGAATCGACAAGAAGCCATCTCTGACTATTGGCTTATATCTCTTAACTTGCCACTAAGGAGGTTCTGTAATTCCTCAAAACTAGGTTCATGAGAATAGCAGTAGTAAAAGATATTAAAAGTACGAGTCCTTAAGGGGACAGTTTTGGAACAGGTTGATAAGTTGAACCCCGGACATCAGCTTAGGGCTTTATTATATTAGTGTGGCTCGTTGTGATTGTTTCTATCGGAATCCACGAAAGCGGTTGGGGCCATATTTGTAACTTGGTTTCTGGGCCATTTCTTAGAAGTCAGTGCACAAAGAATGTGCGTTTTCCCTTTAAGGAAACGTTGAACTTGTTGATAACTCTCTCTTAATTATGTGCATGCATTGTCCACTTAATTTGTTCAGTAGAGGCTACTTATTTTTTCTGCCTGACCAACTGAAACACAATTAGATCTACACCAAATGTGATCGACAGGAAAACATATAGAGTAACCAACCGACCCCACCCCCCCCCA
>Ga0224511_10001991_pt1 | contig 13231 bp, 9 predicted proteins | sample SF_May12_sed_USG_2_FD_169988 | JGI IMG/M metagenome (GOLD analysis project Ga0224511, IMG submission 169988) | Sediment microbial communities from San Francisco Bay, California, United States - SF_May12_sed_USGS_8_1 | ecosystem: Environmental > Aquatic > Marine > Sediment | place: USA...
CCTCTACACTGAGCAATAGGCCTACCATAATCCTTATATATCCTATATATGGTACATAAGATCCAAAAATGGTACATAAAGTCCCGGTACATTCAGGCAATGGTACATAAAGTCCTGCACCCCTTCTAAATGCTAAATAAGTAAATTGGGCATAGATTCTATTCAAAACATACCGTAGGGTAAAAAGTAATCTTGAATATGATACATGATTTTTAATTCATCATCTGACAGTGACAGTTATTCTGCAATTTTCAATTCCAGTTATTGATTTATAATCCAATTACAGATATATAAAGAAGTGGTAATTTTTTGAAAACAGGATTTTTTAATGTTAAAGTAAAAATTAAATTATTAAAAAAATCAGAGTTCAGATGCATTTTTGAAGACATTTTTTTTTGAAGACAATCTTCAAATTTAGAGTCAGTCTGCAAAAATGTAACTTTACCAGACCTGATTAGAATGGATGTGATGAAATTTGCACATCTTTGGCATTCTTGGTATATTGTAGTTCTGACTCATAACGTTTAACTTGTTTTCGGAACATCTCGGTACTCACTGCAAGTTAGAGTTATGACCTCAGCCTATGTATAAGGTCAACCAGGATTTTAATGGCAGACAGTGAAAAAGAATAACAGCATGTGGAAATTTCATTTGAGTTAATAGTCTGAATTAATTTTGTTTGATAAAAGAAATTGGTGTTTAAACTACATTTGAACTAAACAGTCCAACAAATGCTTAATTTCAATGGGTTGAAAACTGTCCGAATGTTTCTAAAGGCAGATAATCTGATACCCAATGGAGTGAAATGTAATTAAAACGTAATTTGGGTATCAGTTCTGAGACTAGGCATATTGCATCACACAAAATTTATTTTAAATACTGACTGATTATTCCGAATCTGAGTTAAATCCTTTAAGGTAATTTATCAGTTCTCCCTATGATTTTGTGGAATGAAATATTTTATGTTTCTGTTAAAATTAGTTTTGTACTGAATCTGTTTTTCCGTCATTTTCTGTAAAGGCTAGATAAAATTTCAGTTTTTTTAATTCATCCTCTTCGTATTTTGCATTTTGTTGCCATTTTTTATTCCAACTACATGAAGCTAGTTGTTTAGAACACTTGACAGTTCTTATTATTAGGCAAGAGAGGTCTTGGTTGTAAAACGACATGTTGGATTCTTTTTTCTTAGTACATGTAATATTATTTATAAAACTTTTATCAGTTGTTTTTTTTCTATCGCAGTACATGAATTAACATGGCAACAGCAACTCCCGTTAAAGCAGTAAGGTCCTGCCTTACTTGTGATTGCTCATCTCATGGACATCTGAAAAACCTTCGAAATGTGGCTATGAGATCCATAGTGTTTAAACAACACGCTGATATTCTTAATATTAACAACGATGAGCTCATCAGTATGGAAAATGACAAAATGTTAATTTGTGACACATGTTTGAAAACTTTGGATAAAATTTCAGAAATGAGGTCAACACTAAAGAAAAACATGATCCAACATCAAAAATGTCAGGAAAGATATAAAAGACTCATTTTACATTCAGTCTCACCAGTTGTGAAAAAATTCAAGGACAAAGTTTTACCGGTTAAATCTAGAAAAAGTTCTAAAGCTCTTTTTAATTTTTTGTCGCCAGATAAGAGTGCTGATTCTAGATCTTCCGTTCAAAACGTGATATCTCAAGAGGCTTCAGACATTGATGAAACATCTGACCATACATACATTTACACAGAGTTACCAGCCAAGAAGAAACCTCACAGTGAACATTCATATGTGTCTACTGCCAATACAGCAGAACAGGAAAAGAATGACTCAGTTGGTATTTATCAGCACCACAAAACCAAGATGCTAATGCCAACAGAAATTAGCAAAGATGATGAAGAAATTGTTCTTTGTGTCATAAGACAAACAGCTGATGGTACCATTGACGACATGTTGAAAAAACTGCTCACTATCCCATCTGTTTTTGAGAGACTATGGCAACTAATTTTACTTAATGTATCAATGGATATTGACCAGATATGTGGCACAAAAACCCAAGTGTTCTTAGGAGAAAATTTGCAACACTGAAACCAGATACATTTTTTAGTGACATCTTACTAGAAATGCACCAGAAGTGTCCCAAAGTGTTACAGTTTCTCCTCGCCATGTCATGTCCCATACATCTGACTATGCCAGAAACAAGCCATGTACTAGCAGCGATGTATTCACTTGGAATGTACATGCGTAATAACCAGATGGTGGCCTTTCAAAAATCTATTGCCTCTGCCAGCATACGATACAATGCAGGAAATGGAGTAAGTACAAATATACTTCATTTGCTTGAGCAATGATCTCATAGGTTAGTTTTATGTATTCCTTATGTTAATAACCTAAAAATAATAAATAGGTTTCACTTTGTGTAATTGTTTTATGTTAGATTAAACATATTTTATGTCACAAATGTATATACTAAATAAACTTAACATTGTACAAGGAATTTATGTTATTTCCCGTTTTAGCTGACCTGTTTTTTTGTTTTTGTACAGCTGATGGAGTTTCTACACACACTAGGACTGTCTATCCCCGCAAAGAGCAAGTTGCCAATGTTAGATGAACTGGGACTGATAAATGGTCGTGAGGTTGTTGCTGCATTAAGCCATGGAAAAACGATCAAGATTACTGTTGACAACATTGATGGGCGCATAAAGGCTTATCAGGTATGGACCATATATTTAAGTTAAACTACATGTTTTACCCAATGGTTACAGCTAAATGATGTTACAATTAACTTTCCGCTAAAATATATGGGCGCTAAAGGAATGCTCTCTGTCGGTCCAACTATAACATTTCTGTGTCTGCTCTACAGTTACAGCACCTAGACCCTTCAAAATATTTTATGCATTTTAATTGTTTTAAGTGTCTGCTCCATATCTCTTATACCTCTTAAGGATCTAAAGATCTGAAAAAGTACTTTCAGTGTTATGCTCTTAAAAATATTTATTCATGATAAAGGATCACAGCGGTGGTTTTAACTGTCTTCTGAAATGCCTTTTCATGAACTACTTATACTAAAAATTCTTATGCTACATTTATTTTCCATGTACTTGTTGGACATGTTTTTTTACAAGGACCAATATTTCCGTTCATTATATTTTAAGTATTTTGGCAAGCTACAAAAAGTTTGTCTTTATAATGATGTTTCTTATAAAAATCAACATATTTCAACTTGCAAATTATTTCAATATATAAAGGATGTGTGTATTGTGTGTGTAGGTATTTCAATCTAAAAGTCTCAAGTTGTGAATTTAATTTGAAATCTTGTGTTGTATATTTCACAGATCAGACTAGGAAGTGGAAACCGGGATTTTCACTACACCCACTGGTCAATCCTAGTTGACCGATTTGACCCCAGGGATCTTCATGGACTGAGCACACAGCCTAAAGTCTTGACTGACAATGGACCAGATCCAACCGTCTTCTTCTTGTCCTCAAATGAACATGCTACACTGAGGTATGAGATTTCATTTTAAATAACACAACACGAAATAACCATTCTAAATTTCTTGTTAAATTGTTCAGCTTAAGCAATGTATGTCTGTTACTTCTGGAGCACCATGCTAGTTGTTTTGTTTTTATTGTCATTGTAGGTAATTTTCTTTCTTTTTTATTTGTACAATTTCAGAAATAAATGTTGTGTACAGTTTAGACAAGTATTTACATGTCTGAAATAATGGTAATTATCAAGTATTTTGCTTTAAGTCCTAACTAGACTAAATAAACCACTATTCTATTTTTAGGAAAAGCTACATCAGATTGGTGAAGCGAATTCTTGTTGAAGAAATTCCACCCCTGGCAATGTTTTCGGCAGCAATTCCCAGTTTAGCCGAGCATAAGTACAGGAATGTTGTTGATAGACCATCACAAGTATACCCTATGTTTGTAAGTAATTGAAAAGTATTATAGTTATGCCACAACAAAACCAAGTTTTTATGCTCCCGAAGGGTGGCATATACAGTGCCCACCAAAAGTCTGGAGACAGAGTACAGAAACTGTTTAATTCTATGTTGTTATAACATATACTAGAATTGATCAAAATACTGATATTAATGCTATGGGGGTCATCTTTAGGGACAATTCTTGTAAGATTTGGTAAATTTGATGAAACCGTTTACCTTTTTATTACATGCACTTGAAATGTTCTAATAGCTGTAACCAGTTTTGATATTAATCCTTAAGGAAGATTTCCTGAATTCTGCAACTTGATGTTCTGATAACTTTTGATAGAAAAAAATCTTGGACCTTGTAAGTATCCATAACTAAGGAATAATAAATCATCACTTCATTGCATGTCATTTGATTATATTTCACCATTTCACTCGTATAAGCTTCATGTACATGCAATTTGTAACTCTCAGGTAGTCATGAAAGATCCCAAGCTTTTACCTAACTGCGTCCAAATTATGGACACTATATTGGAAACCATCCAGTCTTTATATGCATCAGCTGGGAGAGGTATTCAGTTAGACAGTTACCTGACCCAAAATTCTGTTGCTTGTTGTTGGTGTTTTTAACCAGGTTTTCAACGAAAATCCTTGTTTTTTTAGATTGGTGAAAGGCAGGCGGTTGGGCGGGCGGGCGGGCATATCCTAAATGGTGTCAAACTGTGGTTTCCGTTCAATAACTTTAGTTTGCTTTGGCCTATTCACACCAAACTTGTTGTATGGGTAGCTGACATCAAGGCACAGCTTTGGATTGCTACCCAGGTGTCTGTGATCAAGATCAAGGTCACTGTTTCTAAAATAGAAATTCAGTTTCTGCTCAATAACTGAAGTTTGCTTTGGCCTATTCACACCAAAATTGGCAACTAAAAAAATGGCATCATTTTTTCTTCACTGCCAGCTGTCATTCTTATTCCTGTCATATCAATACTTGGTTGAATCGTTGAAAACCTGGTTTCGTCGCATTGCGGCGTTTCTTGTTTAATTGTTATTTAACATTTTCTTTTGCAGAGATGTTTTTATATGTAAACAGGGAATAATGAAAAAGCACATATTTTTATTTTTTTTATTTTATTTTCTATAGGAAAAACATAAGTCATTGTCTTCATTTGCATGACACGCAAGCCAAAAAAGATTTAAGCTAGGCATTTAGCAAAATGTTAAAATCTTTGATATATCAGTTTTAATACAGAAGGTGTTTTTTCTAATGAATTGTATAAAAAAGAATCCCTGTAAAGAGAAAAAGTGCCGAGTTTGAAAGGGGCCCGTGGATGGAAACATGTTCGTTCCTAAATATTATTTTAACAAAATTAGCCTTTGAGAGTGTAATTAGAGTATTTCCTTAAAAAAATCGAAAAATAAGCATTTCTTAAATTCTTATTATCTCTGTTTTTCTAGTTAGGTATTAGAGAGACTTTTTCGTTTTCAATAAATAGTAATATCACCATTTTGTTTAGAATCTGATGAAATTTCACAAATTTTGTAACATTTACAAATATTAGAGGCATGTGGCGTTTTATGATTTAATATTTCTGAGGTCTTTTATTATGTCTGCGTTTTCATCTGCGGGCCCTTTTGAGGAACTGATTGACATTTTTGGGATAAAAAATAAGTTGACAGAAGAATTATTTCCAAATTACAATATGTAACACAAATGATTATTTTACTTGTCATTACTATAATAAGAAATGACTGTTGTTGTAAGATATGGGCTCCAAGATATTAAAGATTGCTTCATCAATATTGTCTTTACAAATTATTAGTGGAGAGTAATCATTAAAGAATGATCCCAAAAATGTGAAACAGTCCCTATTACAGTTTAAAAGGTTTTCATATGTTTTAGAGTACACCAATATTTCATTTAAATGAACAGTTTTGCGAAATAACCATCAAAGATACTGGTTATTGACAATTAATTCACCTGTGTCAAATATTTGTCACAATGAAATAAAAATGATTTTACTTAACTCTTTGTTAAAAACTATTTTTTGCCAATACATGTAAAAATAAATTTCCACACAGCAAAGTATTAATATTTAGACATAAAGTAAAAACACATCATTTTAGCAATATTCTAAACTTTACATAATAAAGACGTGCTATGCATAAGTCTTTGACTTAAACATGATAAAATGGCCAAGCATCTTATGTTAGAATGTTTAATTGTTTATGTTTTCAGTGGAAGAATTCGAAAATCTGGTGAAAATCCCTCTTGGTGGTGATCAGTTGACTAGGGTGACCTTTGATTCTGCCCGCCTACTTCGAGCCGGTACACATAGCAGAACTGAGAGACTGGAACAGTTTTCTCCGGTGATAGAAGAACTCTTCCATGTTCAACAAGACCTTTTAGAGGTACCTGTTTATCAGAAGTATATATTATATTTGTTAATTGACGGATTTTCTATGAATTCTATCACACACACTACAGCATGACTTATTGGCATCATTTGTTTGGTATCCAAAGCATTCAAGCATCATCGATCTGAGGCATTTTGAGTCATTCTTACAGTACTGTATCATTTGTGGTTCTATCCCAGGCCGATTTTTTCTAATGTCAGTGTTGTTATAGTACAACATTGCTGTACTTTGCAGTCCATCTCTTCCGGCTCTTCCTGTTTCTTGGAAGTACTTTTCTATGGACGTAGGTGGTTTATAATGTATTACAACCCTTATATGGGGTGAATTAAGGCCCATTCCTAGTGCAACAGTGGCAAAGATAACTCTTATCTTTGAACAGTCTTTGCAAATCTCACTTACTATGAACGTCTTCATTTTTTCAGTGTATGTTTGGTGATATTGTGCAAAAAGTCTGTTTTCAGGAATATGGGCTCCCACATATTGATGATCTCCCATCTGCTTTTCAAAGAATGAATATGCATAGCTGATAACATTTGTATCAGTGTATACTTACGTCATTGGGTATTTGTCTTTCTCATCTAGCAGTTGCTTAACCATGGGAGCAAGGATCTCATCTAAATGGTCTTGGGTGTCTGATGATGGGGGTCGTTCAATTTTGATGTATTTGATATTTGGCCTGTCAGGATTCCTAGCAACAACTTTAGGGTTTTTAAGCTGAAGACTTCTGCAGATTTTCTTTTGAGCATCTGATGAGGCAGTAGCAGTAAACACAAGAACAGGAATGTTGTTGAACCTTGCCAGTAGATTGGTGCCAATTCTGCTGAAGTCTTTTCGGAAATCTCGACCCCTGCAAAAATAAAAGATATTTGTGGTATTATGTTTCAGAAGATCATCAATACGTTCTACATAGCAGAAACCGCTCGAGACGGTGGGTCCCTAGCCCATTACCGTACAGTTCTTCACCGAACAAATGTCAATGGTCAAGTCAAGGCCAATGGATATGAATCACACAAGGACTTCTTGATCACAGTCACAAGGTTTGACATTTTAATAAGAATTAAACTTTAAGTGTTAGTTCAGTATAACTCCACCAACACCCTATTTTGTAACAACACCTTGAGCATTTCCCAGATATTGAAAATGTCTATAAAAATCTGCTTGTAATGGTGCCTACTTAACATAACATATTATACTGTTTTGATGTCCTTCAAATTTATATCAACAATTGTGTTGTGTTTTAGCATGGATTAAATCTCCCAATTAAGTCTTTGTTTTGAAAAAAGTAGGAACTGTTAAATGATACTTAATCCATAAATTGAAAGGGCATTATGGTAAGTTTTGCAAATAAAATGCCTTTAAAGTAAGAACATTTGTCTGACAATAACAGAATTGATAATATTTGTGATACCTCTGGCTAAAATGATAGTTGTGATGAACCAACTATTGCAAAAATATCTTCCACAGTAAAACATCACTAATTTCAGAGCACTGGTGACTGAAATGGCGTGCGAAACGTTTGGAGTTGAAAAGAAAATGGACATTGAGTCTTTGGTGCCAGATCAGGCCAAAAACTGGAATACCAAAACCAAGGCTGAATGGCTAGAGCAGCAAGTGGTCCCAATAGTTGATGCCATATTTCGACCCTACTCAGCTCCAAAGAATGCTGAAGTGTATCTGCAGCGAAGTGGTGTGCTATATTGTGTGACAGTTGCACCAGACGACTTTGGAAAACCTTTAGAGCTTAACATAAACGGTATAAAAAAAATAAATTGAAGATGTTAAACAGCTTTTTATAAAATGTAAAATCTCAATTGATATGTTTTTAATAACCATTACATTTGGAGGATTTGCACCTGTATTTTAAAATAATTTTGAAAATGATATGTCAGTAGAAATTAAAAGTTTTGTTATTTTATTATTTTAAAAAAATTATGTCCGTGTGTGTGGTTCTGTCCTTAAGTGTCTAACCAGAACAAGTTGTGTAAGTGGCATAATTATATGTTTGTGTTATTGTTATTTAAATAATTATTTTTGTTTTTATGCCCCTGCCATTTGAAGAATGGTGGAGGGGCATTAAGTGGCCCATGTCCGTTCGTGCGTTATCAAAATTTGGTGTTGAAAGACTGCAACAATTCAATTCAAATTTAGTTATGTTGATATATAATATCAAAACACAGGGAAAGTTCGTTTTGGGTTACAATCCAGTAATTTTTGACAGAGTAATGGGCCTTTTTTAAAAATATAGTTAACGCATTTAGCGGGGGCATTAGTATTCTATGGACATATTTCTAGTTTTATATGTGTGTATGCCATCATTTTATTGTCCTTAAAGCTGGTAAACTGTATTTTTTCAGGAGAAACTGTTAAAGTTACTGTGCCACCAGAGAGCCCACCAGATAATTCTGATGACCAGTTGTATACATACAGCATGAGCCTTCTCCGAGCTGCTATGGATTTTGTTCTATTCAGTGACATAATAGAATCAGGTGATATTGAAATGACAACAATCATGATTAAAAGATTCATACCACTCTTTGTGGGCTTGTCTTCCTACAAATCAAAGTACGCTATTGAGTGTATAAATTTCCTCACAAAAACAGAATGCCTGTTATCTGAATTTGACAGTGTCCGAGTCAAGCTGGGGTTATTTGTAAATCAAAAAGGCAAGCCAGGTAAACACAAACCAGCTGACATGCAGCAAGAAAACAATATAAAGCTTGTAAAACATGTTATCCGTGGACTTGGAGCTGGTAAATCAGACAAAGCAATGCTCAGGGTTTCCAAGGCTGCACCAGTAATAAGTGAACTTGTAAATGGGCTGGAAAAAACCTCTGCCAAAAAACAAAAAAAAAACGGCATTCTAAAAGGTCTATGGCTGAGGACGTTGCTGTTTTAGGTGACAAAGTTCGAACAATACGACCTTTTCAAACTCAGAAAAGGCGACAGATGGACCAATTTCGTAAAGTGCCCTCAAATATAATTGGAGAAGTGAGAAAGGAAAAACTGAAAGAGTTTATCATCAGACACAGCTGTAGAGCTGTAAATAAGCTTGAATTAGGTGATAACCATGACCAATAAGCAATTGTGGTAGAACTATACCCACTATGTTGCTCACACCACATGATGATGGTAAATTGTTTTGTGCTCAACTATGATGATAGTAAATTGTTTTGTGCTCAACTATGATGATAGTAAATTGTTTTGTGCTCTGAATGCTGATAGTAAATTGTTTTGTGCTCAACTATGATGATAGTAAATTGTTTTGTGCTCAACTATGATGATGGTAAATTGTTTTGTGCTCTGAATGCTGATAGTAATTTTTTTGTGCTCAACTATGATGATAGTAAATTGTTTTGTGCTCAACTATGATGATAGTAAATTGTTTTGTGCTCTGAATGCTGATAGTAAATTGTTTTGAGCTCAACTATGATGATGGTAAATTGTTTTGTGCTCCAAAATGTTGATGGTTATGTTGATAGTAAATTGTTTGTGCTCAACTATGATGATAGTAATTTTTTTTTGTGCTCAACTATGATGATGGTAAATTGTTTTGTGCTCTGAATGCTGATAGTATTTTTTTTTGTGCTCAACTATGATGATAGTAAATTGTTTTGTGCTCAACTATGATGATAGTAAATTGTTTTGTGCTCTGAATGCTGATAGTAAATTGTTTTGTGCTCAACTATGATGATGGTAAATTGTTTTGTGCTCCAAAATGTTGATGGTTATGTTGATAGTAAATTGTTTGTGCACATTTTTAAATGTATTTATTATTTTCCTTAACGTTTTATACACGTAAACGATATATTAAAGGCAATTTTTCAAATTCTCAATCCTACGCGGAACTATATTTGCGGAAGCACAAATCCCCCAACCAGGGGGTAATCCTACGGTCTAGTACAGAGGTGATAATAACGCAGTGACGTCACCATCTGTGTATAGAATGGAAAAAGACTATATTTTCCGAGAGTTACGGAAATGGCCGAGTTGTTACGATTGGTTGTCATAATCGCGAAATTTGACGACGGTTTAAATTATTACTTTTTTCGCGATACAGCAGTCCTTATTATTGAGTGTAATGGCAAACATGATTATCGCCCACAACATGTTTAAATGATATTTCACACATCAAACACATAAGACAGAAAATGAATGAAAAGCTCGAAAAATAACGCACGAAACAACAACCGGACTTTGACCCAATGAATTTCGCGGCGAGGTTTCTTCAACACCCGTCGAATAAAGCAAAGTTTATTTGATGGGTAGTTTATACAGCTAATGTAGCCCGGATGGTAGGATAAAAATACATAATTTTTAATATTTCTTATAATATTGTGACTTAAGTATTTAAAACGCGCTTCACGGTAATTTCAAAAGCGTTTATACTCCATCTGCGCACGAAAATTAGCATCAATCCTTACATTGACGTCACTTCCCTGTAAGTACTATGAGTGGGCACTGTAAGAGCAATGGTTAACTTTGCCGGGGAGGAAAATTGCCCCTTCCTCACCACCATATTTTTATATTTGTGCATCTCAAAACTTTCGGATCGGTAGAAGGGACCATAAGCGGTGACCAAGCGTATACAGTGTTTCATGAAAGTGGGCCAACGTCTTTTTTCACCGCTCCAGGAACGCTCTGTATGAATGCCATATCTTAATGTGCGCGTGAACACTTGGTGGTGTGACAGTAAAACTAAACCATGGGTGTCAGGACTCCTCCTCCTATCTCTTAGCAACACCTTTATGTTTATTATACATTATACATCAGTGATACATGAAAATTAAATAATTCATGGGGTCTTCTGTATCTGTATTAAGTTATGAACCCTACCCTTTTAATACATTCAATTTAACATTAAATAAACTAGTACTTCTTACACATACAAGTATAAGAGATTAGTACTGAAGGTCCTTTTCATACATACTCTATAGTACTGTTAAATCCTCATGCATTACAAAGGAAAGGTCAAACAGCGGCCGTCTTTGAGAAATACCTTTAACATGAATCATGGTATAAAATATAAGTATCAGTTATTTAGCAAAGTATAGAGGGTAACAGTAGTTATAACTTTAAAATTTAAATTAGTTAAAATATCTGTATACATCATTAATCAATCAACTGACCTACTGCGACACATATACCATGCTTTAATCATGCAACTTATGTCATTTTATGGCTCAATGCATCATAATAGGATCCCAAAAGTAATATAGATATATAAGACTCAATAAACAATCCCTTTAAAACTCTTACAGTCATTAAGTTATGGCTATTGTAATTGAAGGGCCTAGTGCAACAAGGGACCTAGCTTCATTTTGGTAGAAGTGGAGAACAACGTCAAAATGTTTAATAAAAAATAACTTCATAACTGTAAAGATGTTTCCTCTTCAATGTGTTAAATCACACTTATACTGCAATAATCTGCAGTTTTGTACCTAAACATTGAAACATAAAGAATGAGACTTTTTTCTAAGTTTCATGTATGCTTATGCAAAAACATATCCGAGTTATATGTTACATGTTTGACTGATTAAGTTACAATTTATATCAGAAGTTATTTAGAATAAATAAAACAATCTTTATTATGTTTCTGCAGTAGGCGTACACAGTGTCTATCTTGAAAAAGGCAACCCTGGGGCTTTATGCCAAAACAATGTGGGGCATATGAAGTTAATGCAACAAAGGGCCTACATAATGTACATGTATCATGGAGATAGGACCTTTGCAATTGTTTAACGAAAAAAAACATTATAACCTTTAAATAGGAAATTCAAGCTCAGAGAGGGGGGATAATCTAATGGGAAATACACATTTATATGCCCTAATACTCAAAACTCCAGTTTGACAAAAAATGGAGGTGGGTATACCTTGTTGCAATAGGCCATGGAATTTTACAAAATGTTTGACAATATTACCTTAGAACTTTATAATATTAAATAAAATTTCAATTTACAGTTGTGTTACTACTCTTTTGACGAATTAATTTTTAATTTACCTGAAAAGGAGGATATTAATACCGAAAAAGTCCATTTCCAACATATTTTCAATATTTTTACATTGAAATGACCTTGACCTTGACCTCATTACTGTAAGTATATATTATCAACTTAAAGAACATATTATTGTTTACAATATTAAACTGTACTTTTAATAATCAACCCAGATATATTTGCCAAACTTAAGCTTATCACAATTTTACTAGATTTGCAATGTAATACTATGGCGGCCATCTTGGACGCCATCTTGAATAGCAATGTTGTGCCAACTCTTTCACAACTGCAACATGCAGTTTCATAAACTACAGACTATGCCCTTTCTTTTGATATATAGATACCTTTGTTTACAGACATAGACCGGTATGGTGTTAGATTTCCCAACATATTTGCAGCATTATATGGCTCGAAATGTAGAAACATTAGCAATGTGACGATGTGAAAGTTGGGCATATTGGTTTATAGTCTGAAGTTTTAGCCTACGATTCCACTAGTTTCTCCCCTTAAACCTCAGATAGTTTGTTTTAAATAATAATATGAATGTATAAATCTATATATGACATTGATAGCAAAATGTGTATTCACGTTCCGTGCGTAAAATAAACTCATTAAATCGCCTACACATTAAACTTGTATAATTAAAACGTTTTATATACTAGTAGTAATTAACCACTTGAACTTAAAAGAAAACACAATTATATCGTAAATGTAAAACATAATTTATATTTTAAATCCGTTCTTATCTTGGAACAAAATCGACCGTTTCTATTCATGCGTATGGATAGTCCATAATTATGGTCGATTTTGTTCCACAAAACTGTTTACAAAACATGTACTGATATTAACAGTTTACCAAACACTGTGACGTCATGTTGCCTCTCGATGGC
>Ga0224511_10001992_pt1 | contig 13230 bp, 4 predicted proteins | sample SF_May12_sed_USG_2_FD_169988 | JGI IMG/M metagenome (GOLD analysis project Ga0224511, IMG submission 169988) | Sediment microbial communities from San Francisco Bay, California, United States - SF_May12_sed_USGS_8_1 | ecosystem: Environmental > Aquatic > Marine > Sediment | place: USA...
GTAGCAATCCCAAGCTTCGTCTTGATGTAAGCTACCTATACATCAAGTTTGGTGTCAATAGGCCAAAGCAAACTCAAGTTATTGACCGGAAACCAAAAGTTGACGCCCGCACGCCCGAGACCGCCCACCCGCCCGCCCGCCGCCGACTTCAGCATTACAATAACCAGGTTTTCGTTGAAAACCTGGTTAATTATTGAGAGATAAATTTACCAAAAACGACGCATTATTTTTTTTATTTTTCTTAATATTATTAGTATTGTTGTTGTTTTTATTTTGTTGTTCATTTTGTGATAAACATATTTTATTTTGATAGTGTTTTGTTACGTGTTCATTTTTTTCAGCCTAATGCTTATTTGGAACGATCTCCACATTCAGATGCATTTAATATTAGGTCTAGTAATTGTAACTTAGTGCATGTTATGCCTTTAAGGAAGTCGACAACTCATTTAACGATAGGAATGTTCTGAATAGATAACACCCGCGTCACAACAAAACACAAGAGGCTTGCATGATAATTGAAATGCCGGAACAAATATTGTACAACGGTCAACCATCCATTGTCAGGCAACTTGCCTTCTTATACTACATGTTTACATATTATAATTGAAGATAAACATGTAACATAATGTTTGTACTCTTTAAATATCTTGCACAATACTAGTTTCTGATTATGACGATAATAACTAAACATCTCTTGCACATCTTAGAATAATACAGACGCCACAAAAGAGTTATTCCTACGTGAATGTCATATACTACACGTCATTTGTGTCGTTTATTTAATAATTTGAACTCGAATGCTATGCACATAACTAGTGTTTCACATTTGTACAAATACACAAGCGTGTAATGGGTGTATATTTAGTTTTTCTGACCTCTGAAAATCACATTAACCAAGAACGATGTTTAATTAATATTTTTTCCTTTACAGTCATGTATTACATGTATATCCAAGTGAATGTTGTTAAAACCACTTTGCACTGATAATTTTCATGTTAGGGTAACTATGCTTTGTATTTTAAATCAATTAACGGACATACAGTATCATTCGATGTCCACAAATGCAGTGTTAGATTCCATTATCAAAACAAAACATTGCATATGGGATTCATTCACACGTGTTTATATGAAACTGTTGTGGTTTACGAACAAAAAAACAAGTGAATCGTAATAGCACTAATGCGTTGTCATAAAATACTAATGAAAGATGTCACTTAAACTCAATACACCTGTGAATGACGGTGTGAACAAAATAATAAGCATTTTGAATTGAAGTAGTGAAGTTTAAAAAAAAAAAAATTTTAGTTTTTAACAAATGAGTATATCAATATGCAGCAAACAGTGATTATGTCTGTCTAATGCCACATAATAGAATATTGAGAAACAATATTGAAAGTCATTAAATATTCATGTATTGGTAAATTTACCAAAATTGATTAACATTTTCTATAAAGTAATACTCTTTGCTCGCAAGATTAAGTTTATTCAGGGATTCAATAAATTTATAGAACATGTTAATAGGAATGACAATATATCATATTATAGTATATTATGGTATATAATGTTGTATTGTCTGTAAGACTGGGATCTTAAATAATCATAAACTGGTTGCAAAACATAAATTTATTTAGGCATACGCTAAATTAATGATTTGTTCTTTTTTCGGAAAACAGATGTTGACATTTTACTTTACGCATCAAAAATAGCAAATTGTTACATGTATTATTGATTCAGTGTTTTTTTTAATCGTATTTTGATTTAGTATGTGTTTCCTCCATTGTGCTAGTACACATTATAAATGTTTTCCGTATCAATAAATATCCTTAAAATGATGTCTTAAGTTACTGCTGAAGCAATGAAAGAAGCTATTACCCAAAACAAAAAGGTTAATGTAGAAATAATGTACGAGCTTTATGTAGTTGACCATTTTTACAGAATGTTGAACCAAACAAACGCAATTCCTCTAATGAGTTGTCACATTAGATGGATACAATGACATCCACTTTAACAAAGCAACTAAATGAACAACATTACCGATGCCGTTTGAAGTGATTGCGTTTCAACATTTAAAGCTCATTAAAACTTTGCCTAGGGGTTGGTTAATTTGTGTACGGTTGCATTAAGTTTAATACCAGCGATCATATAACTCAACTTCGACACCAATACACTGGACAAGGACATTTATTGAACTTCCATGTGACTTTCATGTTCCTCTGGCATTTGTTAAACTTTTGTGACAGCAGTTTTATATAACAACAACAGTTTTTTGCTGACGTATACGCATTATGCAATTTGCCTTATTTGATTATACCCGGGTTCACCTAATTAGTTTAAAAACACCGAAACGCATGCCGTGACCGATAACCTTATTGTGATTACTAATTATAATTATGCTATGTATTTGGTCAGTGAAAACTCAGGTTTGCGATTGGGGAAAATACCATTTGTTTTTAATGTCAATGCGAAGCGGAAATAAGTTCAAATGACACTCTGGGTTGAAAACAAATAAAAATATCCTTCAGAAATAGACGCCCTGTCTGCAAACTGTCAAATTATTCTGACAAACGCGACAATGGTATGTTTATTTAGAAGTAAATTGCCACTCATCTGACATATACAATAAGACATCATCCTGTTTTACTCTGATTGGTGGTAGTTGATCATGACATATTTTTATGCAATTTTGTTTGAGAAAAAGACAAAAATACAAGACATAACACGACAATAGGGGCCAATATTATACATGTATGTAAAATGATCTGACCAAAATATCCCGATAGCTCATAGCAGTACCGCTTTTTCTGTGGCAAGTATGCGAGGTCGCGGTCATTTTGTACTCAAATTATACCTATTTTGATGTTGTGTTTCTGGAACAAATAAAATATTATTTTGAAAACAGCAATAAAATATTTTGGGTAGCGCAATTTCATCCGGTCAATCGCTGGAGGGGCAACACACAATATTTTTTGGGCCTAATATGCATTTTTTATTTATTTTTGCGTCAAAAATTAAGCCTAATCGTGTAGGTACTCGTGGAGGGGTAGGGGTTGAATCTGAAACCTATCATTGGTCATTCTTCCATACAAGCGGCTGTGGCAAATTTGTAGTAAAGACCCACGAGCTGCAAATATAGTTTCAATGTCGTCTTGTAATAGAAACATGCAAGTAAGTTAACGCCTTTCCCAAATCCTTATTCAACACATACTCTGAGTGCAGACACAGCTTCGTTGAATGCTTGCTGTTCTGGTGTCAGCACAGCGCCTCTGAAAAGGGTCATTAAATGCGGTCGTAGCGGATACGCGGGATCGCCCTACAGAATAAAGACGGTACCGTCGGCTGCCGCGCTGTGCTGCTCCAGCTGTGCCAGTATGTCTTACCTTACCTGAAACATGATAATTCGCATGGTTGCAATATTATAAAAGTTCTTGATTGGCATTGTTAATATGCTATGTGCTCTTTATCATTTCGATGTTTAACAGTACATGGGAAATATTAGAATAAATAAAAATATAATAAATACATAATAATGAAATAAAACGTAGCGTAAACTGTAAATAATGTAGTCCTGTAAATAAGATAAAGGACAAGGAAAGTGAATTCAAGTATATAAATAATAATTATGTAACTTAAGGTCACCTGAATCATGCCGCATTCCTTCAACTGGTCCATACAGGTTGGCGTTGTCAACGAGGCCATTCGGAACCACGACGGATTGAAACGTGTTGCCGAGCACCGTTTTTTGCTGGTCGGCACTGGGGCGGCACATTCGGCAAAAATTCCCGTTAATGAAACCCCAACAATCGACAAGAGGCAAGTATGCACCCTGGATGGCGGCAGCAACCTCTCGGGATGTGGTCGTCGCTCCACCATGGTTGTTTTAAATCAGTCAGCAACAGTTTATGTCTGTCGTGAATATCGTTCATGGTTGCATTCAGAGTGTTACTAAGGCCAACCGATGAACAATGGCTGCAAATCGCTTAGCCGGTTGGTATAAGCAAACACAATCTTGATGTAAGAAAACATCATTTGCCTGCTGTGTAGAACAACATTTTTGAGTTGCGGCAATTTTGGTGAGTAGTTTGTTAACAGAAACCGAAAATTAATGCGTTGTTAATGGACCGTATATTGCAACTACAACGTACCGTCAAAAACGCATGCCACCTTGTAACCCCATGTTAGTTTGTTTAAAGTTTATTCCAGTAGTGTGTTTTAATAAAAACAAAACATAATAAAAGCTATGTCATTAGAAAGATAAATCATTATTTTATCATTGTGCCTTTTTTGACAAACTGCTTTTTTAAATAGTTCAATATGCGATTGTTTCAAGCAATGTTGACTGCACTTTTAAAACCCGATTCGCCATTTCGCCGATGTCATACACCACAGTAAAACCATTCTATACATAGATGGTGACGTCACTACGTTATTATCACCTCTATACTAGACCACAGGATTACCCCCTATTTGGGGGATGTGTGCTTCCGCAAATATAGTTCCGCGTAGGATTTACGAATTTGGAAAATTGCATTTAATATATCGTTTACGTATATAAAACGTCAAATAAAATTTTTGCGTCGTCTGTTTGTTTACATATTTTTATTTTCTCTTATTTCCATATTTTTCAAGTGCAACTTCGGTTTTAAAGTTCATTATATTATAGCCAATATCTCTGTTCCAGAAAAACACATCTGCTTAGCCTGCAATATATGTTTTTTACGTAATGAAGTTGATTACGATATACACATGTGGTCGTTTAATTTTTAAAAGCCTACTGGGTAAACAATGTGAAAATTGTGAATGACCATTAATTGCTGACAGTTTTGTTTCTTTTTAAAGCTTTACTCACTCTGTCACTCATTATTAGATTATTGATAGATGATAAAGGAACGTTTTTCGTGTTTCATAAATTACGTTTATTTAAAGTACTATTAATAATTATATTTTTAGAACTAAAACATGTGTACTACAGAAATCTTACCCGTTCTTGCTTCTAACCTTATCGTGTTCTGCCTTTCACTTGTTCTTACTTAGATTCCAAGTCGACAACAATCTAACCTAGATGAAGGGAAAACAGTTCAATAAATGTTAATATGGATAAATTTATAACAAAATATGTTGTGAAAATGATGACGGCAAACTCTCCAATACGCATCAGTTCTTCATGTAAAAAAACGCATTTCTTGTCCATCCAAAGCATTGTGGAAAAATTTGAAAAGGGCACAAATTAAATTCCGAAACTTAAACAGATGTAAACATTGAGTACACGAGCGGATCCTGGGAGAGGGGCGTTAACCGTCAACACTTTCAATTATTTTCTACCCCCCCCCCCCCAAGATCAAATCCTGGAGCTGCCACTGGAGTGAAGGGCATGATTTTGGATTCTACAAACGCTTTTCCTTCTAAAACATTTGACAGCGTTTCTGCAACTAGCAGCAGGTCGGATTGTTTTTCATAGTTTGATGAACAATGTCCCATTTACTCTTCAACTTAACAGAATGTTTCCAACCATTTATTTAATAAACTCAATGAATTAAAAATGCAAACAGAAGAAACAAAGCAGACTTTTGAACAAGCAAATACTTTAAATGATTCAATATTGTTTTTAACATCTTAATTCGAACTCGGTAGATCAGGAAAATAATGAACTATCTAAATTAAATTTCTAGAGGATGATAATCAGTGTTCAATGTTTGAACCAGATGAAGATGTCATGCCACCAGCAGCAAAGCTCCTTCAACAGACCAAAAAAGCTGCCAACTCTGCCATCTTGAAATCTAGAGGTAACACTGTCTTGTGTATAGAGTGAAAAAAATCATGTTCGTATAATTGACCAGGCTCTAAATTGATGTTAGTCTGGCTTTTATTGTAATAAATCAGTTTACTCAATTCGAACTCTTTGTCGGTAGATCAGAAAATAATGCACTATCTAAATTGTCTAAATTGAAATTTATAGGGAATGAGAACAATTGTTCAATGAATGAATATGTTAAGCCACCAGGTACGCAGCTCATTTTACAGCCAAAACAAGCTGCCAACTCAGCAATCCATGTCCCTTTTGTTTGCAATTGATTTCTTTTGTGTTTAGAGGGCCCCCGGACGCACCTTACTGGGGACAATACAGTAAATTGGAACTTCCAAACAAACCGCAAACTGGAATTGCGCAGATAAGCTTGATTGCTGGGTTATACCCTTTATAACTGCTGTTAAGTAAGACTGATTTTCTTACATTGTTTTCTTTTAATATGAAAGATACATACCATAAATAATAGGGGCATAGTACTTAGTTAGTTTTAAATTTATTGACAATTTAATTTTTTATCGCTTACTAAATTGTGTAATAATTTCTTGTTAAAACTCTTTTGGAACCAGCAACGCAACTATCAATTCGTGGAACAGCACGCATACACCCCACAGGCCAACACCATAGTATGGCAACTTCAGCCAAACTCCGTACAGTGACATGTTCTCTACAGCTAGAGCGTCACTGTACGGAGAGGCTGAAGAGCACTCGGGTTTCCGGCAGGTCCCTTCACAGTCTGCAACACAGTGCTCCTGTAAGGAGGAACTTGGCGCACTAAAGGAGACGGTGGGTCAACTGACCATGGACATGAAAGTTCTCAAGAAGGCTTAAAATGTATTCAGATTACAGACAAAAAATGTGTGGTTTTTTGACAAATAATCAAAATATTATAAGAAATATGCCTATCGTTTGAAATAATCACCTCAATCGAGTTGAAAGAATTTCAATAAATAGTTTGAAGAAATTCTTTTAATACATGTACTTCAACTATTGATTATAAGCAGCAGAAGCTTCATAATTTGTTTGCATTTCTTATCCAAAATCTACAAACGATGATTTTGGATAAAAAGTATAAAAGTTAATTTCTTCTAATAAATAACTGAACAATATTATTCATTTTAACTTATGGAGAGATTCAAAGAGAGTGAGAATGGAGAATGCAGTTGAGGGGAAGTTGAGGAATCGCATCAGAAGTCAATATTCTGACATTGAATAGTGAGGTGTTTTTTATCCTACACAGCCGCCATAATTTATTCATGAAATTTAAAAATGTCTATTCTTTATAATCCACAATCATGTCACTTGCATCCTTTAATAAGTAGCAAAGATGTTTTGTTAACCTACTAAGCTTGCTTACAAAATTCCGAGTTATCTGCTTAAATTAAAACTCTACCTAGATTCTTGTTTCATATAAAATTTATATATTTCAGATGCTGTACAGAACCTCGAATATACATACGTGCACAGCCACAAACTGTTTAAATGTTTCAAATGAGGCCAAGCTATATGTTTTATTGTGTGAAATGACTTACCAATAGTTTTTGTTGACTTTTGTTTGAAAATGACTGTAATCAGATGTAGTTATTTTAAAAAAAACAACTGAATATGCTGCATCTGTAAAATTTACATTTCATTTTTTAAGACATTCTGTTAAAGGAGCTAGAGCACAGAAAATTGGGCTGAAAAGTACTTATCTTAAAATATGATTTAGGTAAGAGTGTTAGCAAAGAAATGTGATGTAAAATGGCTGACACTAAAAATAATTTTGATTAAATATTTTAAAAGATGAAAAATGCATGTAATATGAGGTAAATCCTTTTTGTGTCCATGGACAAGAAAATGATTTCCCCTCATAATGAATGGTATATTGGGAATGTCCTGGTTTGTGCACATTATTCTTCAAAACTAGCACATAGTACCTATTGTTTAAGCTCTATTACGCAGGTATTTAGACTTTTAGGGATAATTTAGATTTTCTCTCATGTTAATGCCCAAACTGTGCTCTGGTGACTTTAAAGAACCAACTAGAATTATTTAATATGTTTTCCTAGTAGATATATTCAATTACTTTTCAAAGTATGTATTTGTTGGATAAGAATAAATTTAGAATAAATTACACTGTTTTTGGTCCATTCTGTATAAGTAATGTATTCCAGTGCATTCTAATTTTAAAAACTTTGTATTTGTGAGGATATTGCTGAAGATTCAGTTTTAGATTAATATGAAATTCTAAGAAAAATTTCATTGTTTTCCTAGGAATTCTCACTAGTTGGAAAACATTGGATTAGTTAGGACTTCATACTTTGGATTACATTGGAATTCATTGGATTTTTGGGCCAATACCGGCAATCTTTTCCAACTAATGGGAATTTAGGAATTCTCACTAGTTGGAAAACATAGGATAAGTTAGGACTTTAGACTTTGGATTACATTGGAATTCATTGGATTTATGGGCCAATACCGGCAATGTTTTCCAATGTTTCCAACTAGTGGGAATTCCTAGGAATTCTCACTTGAAAAACATTTGATTAGTTAGGACTCCATACTTTGGATTACATTGTAATTTTTAGGGCCAATACCGGCAATGTTTTCCAATTGAAAATTCCTAGGAATTCTTAAGAATTTATTCCAAAGAAATCATAGAAATCCTAAGAATTCTTAGTAAATCCAACCCAATATTCGCAAGGGTCGCTGTGGTAAACGCTGACTCGCAAGGTGGTGGCTGTGCTACCTCAATTACGTCCTGTGCCAATCCACTCTCCACAGAAGAATCCATGTTGGCAATGTATTCCAGTCCATCTAAAGAAACAATGTAAAAACTCATTCAAGATGTAACCAAAGGGGAAAAACCTTTTCAATATAGTTTGAGCTTTACCAAAAGACGGTGAGACTAAATAGAAATAAGATAAAAATAGAAAGAGGGCAGATAAGGCATGTGACCTTTCATGCAATAATGGAGTTAACCTACGTTTATTCAAATGAAGATGTACATATCATTCACACAACAATACAGGTAAGTTTTTTTTGTATGATTTGCTTTCGATTGATGCTATTTTTACTTAAATTACTCTTTGTATGGAAACTTGCATCTTGATGGAATTCCCTTTCTATTTTGAGTACACTATAAATAGATTGGAAAAACAGTTTTAGGATATACTATTTTCCAGACGATAATTTAGAATAAATAGACGAAGAGCATAAAATAATTAATAGCTAACCTATCTCGTCCGAGTCAAATCCTCCTTTGATTCCATGGAAGCTGCAGTCCCCATGTATGGCAGCTATCCGCTGGCTAGAATCATTTGCTTTGCTGGAACGAATCCATTCAGCCCCATGCCAGTTGGCTTTTTCTGCAGCGTTTCACTGTAAATAAAACAAGAACAATTTAAGCATTTCAGTTTCACATTTTCCGTTCTTGTTCTCAATAATTCAATGGAGTTACAAACTCGATCATTAGTTTAGTTAAAAACCAATATTTATTAAACAGGATATACATAGTACAAATAATACATGTTGCACAGTTCATGAAAACAATAGATAACAGGGTTTGACAGCAACATAAGTGACAAATGTAAAATACAAAAATATTATATACAAAAATCATTGTTGCTTTATTTTTAAAAACACTGCAATAATTCCAATGTTTTTTTTTACATCCAGTGTCGAATAAAATAACATAAAATTTGCTAGCACTTACTCAGTAACATCTCTCTTGGTGTAGCTTTTTATACTTTGCCACTTATCCCTGACTTCCTGACCGGTCCTTCCACCTTAACCGTTTCATTTCATAGCTGATTGTGTCACTAAATTTTGAATTCATAATTTTTTGATTCTCCACAGCCGTACTTTCTTCTAATAAAAGAATTTTATTTGCAGTAAAATTCCATTTTCTTTTTCTATTTTCAGTTGCCAAACTTGCCATTGTTGCTGGTGTTAGTGCCAGATGGCTGCGGAAGACAGGAAGTAAATATACAGAGAGCATTATGGGACAGGAAGTTGGATGTAATTGGAAATTAATCGGAGTTAACAGTCAGTTAGCAATTAACGCTAGCGTTACTTAACGGCAGCATTAATTAGCTTTGAGCAACATACTTTAACGGGAGCGTTAACTAACAGTCGTTTGGGATTTAACGGAGGATTAAGGTACCGGTAGTTTTGAGCAACCGGCCCCAGCTTAATGCCACAATGAAAGAACAGTTACATAAGAGCATTAAAACCCGTTTGTACCATCGTGCTTGTGTAAGAGTTTTTAATAAAATTCAGAGACAAATTTGAGCGTTCGCAGCTGGCTGCTGTCACAAAGGTTAGCAACAAAAAAGTTAATATCTTTGTAATGTTTGGATACATGCGTTTGCACGCTTGTCTTAATGTTTCACTGATAGTGAACTGTTCTTGTTTACTGTTTTGCCATCGCTTTGTCAACAATTCGATTTCCTGGTAGAAGCTGTCTGAGTCAGGGATGTCATCGCGTTAGAACATAAAAAGAGCGTCAATGTTGTCATTGATGAGCTCGTGAATGTTGCCAGGAAGCAAATAAAGTACACGTAATGCTTGCTCAGTCACCGTGTTGAGACGTAGTTCTAACTGCTGCGATGGTGAGTCAACAAAAGGATACAAAATCGCACGCCTGAAGTACTGGTGGGTATTGTCTGCCGGCACATTACTTTGTTGTGTCTGTCGCCCACACGTGTGTGGCATTTGTAGACCATCTGACTCTGAGCCTCTAATGTCAGACATTTGTAAAGCCTTTTTGTAGACAGCGTCATAGTCGTTCTCACGGGCTTCTTTCACTGAGCTTTTCACGTCGTCAACGAGTTCAAAGGCCTTAATTATGTCTGAAGCTTGTGGGTGATACCCGTCACATACCCACACATACGTAGAACAGTTTGGAAACACACAATAAATGTTGATTTAGTAATTACTGTGAGTAGTCCATATGCGATATCAGATACTTACGAAAATAATATGCGCGTTACGCATCGATTTGAAATTCGTCTAATAATAGGTAAAATCCGAACGGTTACGGATGCATGCTTACGCGTCACACCGTTACTCCGATATCGCCGATTGTTTTTCGCGCCAAAATATAACACATTTTTCCTCTGGGCTTCTGGAAAAACTATTTTATATATTTATTTCATTTTTATATTAATAACAACTTCTAATTTAAACGAAAGTAGGCCGTCAAATATAATGTTACTATATAAACTGCTTTAAATGGAACACTAATTTTTGTATTTAATTTGGTGATTCTGAACACTAATTCGCCTTTAAAAAATAGATTTTTTTTTAAAGAGTTATTGGTCTAAGAATTTATCCGAGAAAATTGCGCTCCCGGAGGCAACACTACCGCTACCCCAACGGCGCACTGTCCGAAGTGAGGCTATTAATAAAGACTTTATTGATAGATTTTCCTGACCGGAATTATTTGTCTACACGAAATATTTTTAACGGGTTTTAACAGTTCCCCAATGAACATCCTCTTCTGTAATTTACCAAATAATATATAACTCAACTGTGTCATACATGGAAATTCATTATAAACATAAATAATACAAGTCTATATGGTCAACAGACAAACGTTACTAAATAGTGTATAATATACATAAAAAGTCCAATGTACATATAGGTATGCACAGAGCTCTGAGTTCTAAGAACTTAAATACTTGTAAAATTGAATGCATAACTTTTGAAAGCTCACAATTATGTCAATATTTTCAAAGAAAAAAAAACAAACAAAACTGTCTTCATTTGTTCGGCTAAAAAACGAACGCAATGTCTTTTGAAGTTTCGCACGTTTAGCAGGTGCTGCCATTATTGATGACCGATCAGGAGAGATTAAAATCGGCGGCAAGTTTAAATTGCGGCATATCGAAAGGCGCGGCGGAATGTAACAATGAAATAATTAGTGACAGAGTGGACACTTACCTGAACCATGTAATGTGATCGAGATATATATTTTAATGAAATGATTTTGCGTTTTATTATTTAATCATGTATTTATGTAGTGGCATAAACCCGCTACTGTCAGTGTAGGCGGTTCATAGTGAAACGAATATAAGTAACATTACGTTTTCACAGACAATCAACTATGGAAACCAGAAGTATTCAAACAAATAGGTATACGAGCTTTAAGTATATAACCTGTAATTTTAAAACTTCTATGAGCATAATGTAGGCCACACAAACACAATGAGAAAATTTTGTTTAAACATATTTAAAAAATTACAATTTTGAAATGGATGTGATGTTGTTACAATAAAACACATATCATACCTTCTTAAAATCCCCAGACCAAGCGGCGAATATCATCAAGTATCATGCGATATCTACAAAAATATCACAAATGCAGTGTTATATTTTATAATTAGAACAAAACATTTTATATGGGAATCGTTCATACGTGTTTGTGTAACTGATGTAGTTTACGATTTTAAACAAAGGAATCGTAATAACACTAATGCGTTGTCATATAATACGAATGCAGAACGCCACTCGAACGCAAAACACTTGAACACAACATAATGATGCTATTAGCATTTAAGGAGTGAACTATCAAAAATATAATTTAGGTTTTAACGCAAGAGATGCTGATTTTTATGTCAGTCCAATGCCGAATTGTGAAGCATATGGAGAGGACATGTTTTGTTTTATGACAGTTATACCATTATATAGCCAATACAAGCACATAAAAAACATAGATGACTTCTTGTTTAGAAATATAAAACAACACTAATGGTAAGAACCACACAACGTAGTTACATTTGGCTACATTAATCGACATTTACCAGCGGGAAAGCAGAACTTATCGCCGTTCACATGTTTAAATGTCTTCAACAAGGTCTTCTATCTAGTACATGTATATGTTTATGTTCCTTGTACAATACTCGTGTGATCAATATTTGTATGTCGTTTTAGTTTGGAAATATAGTCCTCCACATGAGGTGCCCATAATGTTGGGTATTACCATTTTAGCTCACCTGAGCACAAAGTGCTCATGGTGAGCTATTGTGACCGGGCTTTGTCCGTCGTCTGTCGTGAGTCGTCCGTCGTGCGTAAACTTCTTTACTTAAACATCTTCTCCTATGAAACCACTCATTGGATTTGACCAAACATCACAGGAATGATCCCTGGGTGGTCTGCTAATCTTGAACCGCTAATGGTAATTTGACCAAACTCAACAGGAATGGTCCCTGGGTGGTCCCCTACCAAAGTTGTTCAAATGGTTCTGATTAGTTGCATTAGTAGGTCACGGGGTCAAAAAAATAGGTTTTTAAAATGCAACTTTCAAAAAGATTGTTTAAAACTACAAGGCCCAGAGCTTTTATATTTGGTATATAGCATTATCTAGAGGTCCTCTACCAATATTTGGTGGACAACATTAGTGGTCCTCTGTAAATGGCTTTACCTTGACCCTTGACCTTTTCCTC
>Ga0224511_10001993_pt1 | contig 13227 bp, 10 predicted proteins | sample SF_May12_sed_USG_2_FD_169988 | JGI IMG/M metagenome (GOLD analysis project Ga0224511, IMG submission 169988) | Sediment microbial communities from San Francisco Bay, California, United States - SF_May12_sed_USGS_8_1 | ecosystem: Environmental > Aquatic > Marine > Sediment | place: USA...
CTGAATCACCCTATTTATGCATCGCGGGATAGCGGAGTGGTAGTGCGCTGAGCTCGGGTTTAAATCCCGTTCATGCTCCCATTGTGGGTATGAGTTCCTAAAATTTAGTCATTGCTCAAAACAAAAAGAAATCTACGAGGTGAAGTATTGACACTGACCCTCACATGGTGCTCCTTGCTAAGCTGAAAAAGCAAGTACCTGACCCAACGGCCTCATTGTAACAGTGAAGCATCATACGAGAAAACAATTCTATCTAATACTCTCAAACACACTGACTACTACAGTGAAACGCTGCTACAGTTAAACGCTGCTACAATGAAACGCTGCTACAATGAAACGCTGGCTCTGTGGATAGCATTTTGGGCCTTGGATCAGACGTCTCTGATTTGAATGGTCCGTTTGGATGTCAGTTGGATCTGAATTGTGGCATTGAATAAAGGAGACCCATCCATTTAGAAACCTTTTTTATGGACCGAACCCTCAGCAACCCTGAAAGCAACCCTGAAAGCAAGCCTCTGGCCCAATGATGCTATTTGTTTAAAGCAAAGTGATATCAGATATGTTACTAACATTGTGTATTGACGGTAGTGTGACTTGAGACTGGATAATAATTTCTGCTGCCATCTGTAGGTTGGCTGGGTAACTGTCAAGGAGCCGAGAACTGCCTCCTCCAAGGATAATCCTCGCCATGCCTTGTTTCTGCTAATCTACGCCCCAAAGCGAGGACTGCTAGAGGTAAATAAAGCTTCCCAATTCTCCATGTATATCTCCCAGGTACAGAGCCGCTGCCTCTGCTGCTGATGCTGTCAGCTTTGCGGTGAGCATGCGATGGACTTTGAATGTCAGATCCGAAAGAAAGTGTTGATTCAACTCACTGTGAGGTTCTTGCCGTTGCATTGAGACAATGCCGATTTATCTCGTATTGTATATATTTCAATCCATAGGGGAAACCATTGAGGTGTAGAGGCGTGGCACACCCTATAACTACATTTGTGGCATTGCGCGCTTGGTATCTTTCTTTCTAATCTTCATACTAAGCCAGCCTGTCAAGAAGTTGTAGTATAAGCATTCTATCATCATTCTCTAGCCCGTGACGCTAAATGTTAGTTCATATATCCCTAATGTTTGTGATTGTAGCCTGATTCCCTTTGCAGGTTTGGCTTGCAGAGACGGGACAGCGGGTAGGTGCATTTAATGTAGGCAAGACTTGTCAACTAATCTACCCCGGCTGTAGTCTGCTCGGGCTAAACAGCTCCACCTACAAACTAGTCAGAGGAAAGACCATCCCGTGTTTCCTGTTGAACTCTGCGGGGGAGATGACGGAGATTGTGGTGCCGTTTCATCTTGCTCTCAGGTAAGCGACGAGCTTGCGCCTTCATTAAAACTTTTAAACCTATGAGTAAGAGAACAAACGGTTTTTGTTTTTAGGCCAAATGTGCCCAACCTGCGGCTTAGGGTCCGCGTGCGCGGCGGCTCCTTGGCTCAAGATTGGCCACTTAGTGTGCTAAACAATTTACCCTCTCACCATCTTCGGACACAGACAGTTGATGGCCTCACATGACTGTTGATTTGCTGGAAACAAAAGTATTTCCGGCTGTTTCTGACATGTCTGACGTACAGTTTTCTTCCTGAACGATTCTATTTCCTGCTACAAAGTTTGGAGTTTGGAAAAGTGATTTCCTGGCTCAAACTGGTTCCCCCAAAGCAGCTGCGGCTCATTTTCGGGGAGAAAACCAACATTTGGGCATAGCTGTCTTAGATGGTCTAATATAATAGAGGAGACGTGTGATTTATGTGGATTTTTAAGCCACGCGCTCGTTGTTAAGATTAGATCCATTGTTTTCACAGAGATAGCATTACTAAGCCAATGGGTGGTTTCGAAGTAATCCATGTTGCGCCTGTTAGAAGAAGTTAGTATCTGAAAGAGCCTTCAGTATTTTATGGCATGATTCAAATCCAATTTTTATGTATGTGTTAGACTACAGCAACTTTGAGATCGGATGATAAAATGGAGGAACAATGCAAGGGATAGAGCAAGTGAGCTGACAGGATTTAAGAGTGATTACCGAGTTGATGTCTCAGAACCACATCTCCATTATGATGATCTCCCACTGATAGTCCTCTCTCTGTTTTAGTGATGCACACAGTAAGAGAGCCCATGATTATCAGCTTAGTAAACAGGTCAAGGCCATCCTTCGGGATGAAGAGAATCAGGCCGAATCGAGTGGAGCAGCGATATGGCAACTGATAGCTAGAATGAAGCTGAAATCTAGTCACCAGCAGGTAGACAGTCCGAATGTGAATCAAGTTTGATTGAAATAGATTAGTCTGCCGCCCACTAACCCATGATGTAAAATGGTTTTGATGGCTAGTGATGTGAAGATGGCGCTACCTCTGCAGAAATGCCTTGATAAGGAATGATCCAGTGAGCTGGGTGCTTTATTAGTTTGACTCAGATAAACCTGAATGGTAATCACGATGCATCCGCATGGGTAGTGCCCTCATCGCATGCTTAGGGCATACCTAAAATACATGTTTTATATCAAGCGCCCGCAGGCTGCAAACTTATCGGTTCCAATCATTGCCCAGATCAGTCATGCTGCTCAGAGGTAGATGAGGCTAGATCCTGGAGCACTATCTGATTTTTCACTAGGATAACTATGCCTTTCTGTAGATAATGGAGCACATTCTGTCAAATGAAAAGATTTGTCATCACACCGCAAAGCATGTGCTAGAGGAGATGATCAAGCATATTAACCTAACAGCCGCTAGAGCCACTATAGGTATAACCTATCCTGTTAATAAATTATTCGAATTTATTATTTTATGTAAAGAGCAGGCAACTCTATGTATAACTATTTACGCCTCTGAATATTTTTTGGAGTTGTCTGCCCTTCGATATAAACTAGCCATTTCTCTGTAATTCTGTATGTTGATGATTGCCTATCCATATATCAGTATATGGTATGATTCCATACCCGTAAGGTCGTCAAAATAGGTGTTTCCGGACAAGCTATTGTAGCTTTAACGCGTTGTGTGAAAGGGGGCTTGATCTTGATCTTAATTCGAACAGCCCATGCGTTAGCCAACTAGGCTGAAATCATGCGGACGCAAAAAATTTACATTGGCAACTAAAAAAAAAACTAAAGTCCAATGCGTTAGTTTATCCGAACAACCGTGACTGCGAGTCAGTGTGTTTTCCTCGCTATTGCACAATTAGCCCCGAGTCACCTCGTCCTAACGAATTCGAGCAACTTGTCCGATCGAGCAGAAAACTCCAACACGTATGTTCGGGCAGTACAGCACATTGCCAGTGTGTTGAATTAGCGGCAGGGCAACGCACAATGAACGGTAGGTTGTCTGACAATGCCTATTTTTAAACCACCTGTACTGACTCTGTTTGCAGATGATCCTATGTTACTTGCCCGCTCTGTCAGTCTGGATGTGGAGAGCACTCTCCTACTGAATTTCTGTGTCTCACAGCTGGAATTCATTCGTGTCTATTCCCAATTAGTAAAGCTGGCTAAAAGTGACGTCGTGCACAAGGTAGGCAGGGCTGAGCCAATTCCATAGCCGGACAAGCTCATAATGGCAGTGGGTTTTTAGCTAGAGTAAGATCGTATTCTATTGCATCCGTAGCATCGCCGGATTGATCCACGGTATGCCCAAAAGAGAAAGAGAAAAAATATATTTTGGGTGCACCTTCGACATTTCACATTACAATCTGAATTTTTAATATGGAGTCCGAATTGTGATATGAATCCGCATATGCCTATATTAAAGGTCATTGCGCCATCTATTCACTCTTTAGTGCTGGAGCGTTCGAGTGCCCGAGTGGTTAACGAGGGTTTAAAGCTGACTTTACTGTATACACACAAAGATCCGTAATCCACCAGAAAAAAGGACTACTAACAGCTGCTCACAGCATTAAAATCTTATCAACTCAGACAAACTGTTCTACTTTTTGAATTTCTAACAGCCGAATATCCTACCTGATCTTAGTTTGGGCAACTACTTGTGTGACCTCCCATCCTCCAGCACTGAATAAGTCACAATCAGCCATATTAAGCTTTCATCCAGTGTATTTTACGGCTCTTTATCATTCTCGTGCCTCTGTTATCATCACCATTATAAAAAAACTGCATTAAATTGAATTCCTACAGAAAAGCCAACATCAGAAACATCTTGTTTAGGCAGAGGACCGCGAGTCTATTAAACCTATTGATGAAGTCACAGATTTACTGACAACGGTCTTCCCAGCCACTAAATTGCGCAGAGTTGGATTCTCAGCATCCACAGGTCTCAATATGGCTGACTTCCTGTCGCTGTTCACGTACGAGCACGGATACAATCACAAAGCCCGGCTTGTAACCTTGGATGCTTGGCAGAAAGCTGATTTAGGGAGGCTGATTTTCTCCCCGGTTGTGGAAGGCCGTACTACCTATGAGGAGGTGGCACTAATTATCAATGATCTCGAGCTACCAAATGACCTTCTTCAGGTAAGATGATGTCATCACAATACCATTATCGACAGTAAGTTGGTGTATATTTTGTCTTTTTACTCCGGTAAATGAAAAAATGGTTTTTACTTCTTATTAGATTGAAATTAGGGTCCTTGAGATCACGGGGGTAGAAATAGTAATATTAAAACTGGACCAGTTAGACAATCTCTTCACAAGAAAAGCCACCAGACCCACTTGCTGTGAGAATAGTTGTGTTACAGTCGGGTTAAACCTGTGTGATGAAATGGAATTCTGCAGGCCTACGCATCCATGTATGTACGCATGTTTGTGTCAGTGGCATGCTCTGAGCTTCTAATGATACTAGTGACCAAAATAAGTACAGTTCCCATCCCCCGATGCTCCAGTGATGGGTTTTTTTATAGGATACTGTGCTGCATTACTACCTGGCTGAGAGTGACACCTCTACCGAATCCTTCATACGCCTGCACTCCCTACTCCAAAATTTCTACAGTGTGGCAGTGTCACATAGCAAAGACCCTGATGCTGAAACAGACACTGCTGCCACAACCGTGGAATTGTTCAATGAGTCTATTTGGTGGGGGCGTGTGGCTGACATGTGCGAGTCATCCACTAACTTTGAAAGCTGCCTTCACATTGCTTTGGCGTGTAGAAGCATCGCTCTTACTCAGTCAGACAAGGTGAATACCAACAGAACAGTAATTCACTGAAACTTGTTTCCAGGATGGTGCATCATGTGTCCTGTAATAGTGAAGCTGGCGCCACTTTTCTTTAATCCTGTGATCTGAACAAAATTTTTCCAACCAGATGGAATAAATGACTACTCACTACTACAACAACAGTTAGTAGTCGTCTTACGGTTGTTCTGCCAACTTTACGTCTGGTAATAGTGTTATTGTAGCTGTACTTCATAATATTGTCTGTTTAGTTCACTGATTCTGATGAGCTGGTCACAGAGAAACAGGAAGTTGAAAAAGCATCATGGGAACATGTTACACAGGAAGTAGCTCTCTGGAACCTCTGTGTAAAACTTCTATTGGATGTGATCTCCCTAAATAGACTGCTGGTGTGGAAGCCCAGTACAGGATCCAGCGACCCAGTTAACGCTGTCACAGTTCGCGATGTCAAGACTTCCACAAAAGGTTTGTACAGACAGTGAGAGATTCTGACATGAAATAAACTCACCTTCTATTACATAGATAGAATCCTTATAGCAGGGACCTGTCACCATGGTGGTCTATGGTCTCACTCTATAGATAGAGAGTACTCATGGTTGGGTTACAATCCAAGTTTGACAAGAACAAACTGATGCCTCAATGGGAGATTAGGGCATCTCAGGCCCTATCCGCCAAGACACAGTTGTACACTATGGTCCTCACTTGGAGGTTATTGTTGGTGGTGTCTCCAACCTTCCCCAGATGTTTTACCCAAGTTATAAAGGTAGGTTACACTATGTCTGATAATCCGCAGACATTTTGTGGTGACGATTTATAGATGCATATCTCAAGATACAAAAATGTCTTCAAAATACCAGCACCAGGTATTTTGTACCATTCCTTCATCTGTCTTTCTTTTACTATACCGGATCAAGTGTCTTCTAGGTTACAATAGTCAGTTTGCAGGGCCTGATTTGAATTTATTGTCTGTTTAGGGTTTGTTGGTGAGCTCATAGGCAGATGGTGTGTAAGTAATCGACTCAGCCCTAACGACCTCAAACAATATTACCAGACTGCGAAAACCTCAGACTCCGGTGAGTAGGAATATTTGGGCACTTTCCTCCACCCTTAATGCTTCATCTGTCAGCAGTGCCCTAATGGCTAGTGCCAGCTTTCTGCTTAGTCCTTCTTATGTTCTCAAACGTCACATAATGCGTCCACAATGTTCACAAATATCTCCTCATGACAAAGTGGACCCACTGTTCTGGTGACAACCATCCACCAAAACCATTGGAACATTTTGGCAAAATCACCAGCGTAATTTGATTGGCTAAACTGGTGGGTAGTCAATATCTACAAGATTTTGCATCATTCAGTGTGAGGAACATTTGGCTGTCCCACCTGCCTCTTCTTATATATGTGGTAGCTACTCTCTGGTATAGCAACTTCAGCATCTTTAGCATCTTTCATACTGATGGCTTAGGTCCAGAAGCTGATTGTGCAAGGTGTCTTAAAAAATCTTGAAGATATAGCAAACTTTAGTGGACAAAGAGCGAATGGCTAAGACAAATCACTGTTCTGCTGACTATTTATAGATGCTGACCCATTATCTGCCGTGACGAGGGTTTTCCCTCTCAGCCTCACCGCTGATGCTGTTCGTGCGAACGCCTGCTGGGAATATGCTGCTCTCTGGGATAAGGACTGTGAGAGTCTTAGTAACTTCCGGCTTGCCATCGACTACCTCGGTCACATAGAACATGGCTGCCTCAGACACGGTGAGCTGCTGGGTCGGTGTTAATAGGAAATGATAGCCAGGGTATATGGTTTAAATTTATAGTGGTATTGTTTCTCTGAATAGGTCTATAACTTTCGGGGATTAACTAAAACTTTTCTGTTGTCCTTGGTTTTATTACACCGGTGGTTTCGCATCCGGAACTTCTTAGTAAAAAGTAGCTTATAATGCCAACTGTAGTCAAATCTCTGGGCCTATAAGTGGTCTGATGTGTTTATTTCTCATTGAGCAATGCAGGGTTTGAATCACAGTTTGTGATAACTCCGAGTCAGGTAAATCTGTTCACTACGCAGGTATTTTTTATTTTCCTTTATAAAAAATGTGAGATCTCACACTGACTTATCATCACAAGACTACTCTCCTTAAAGGGATTATGACATGACAAAAGTGGCTTCGCTTTTTTGTAGTTTCCGAACCCTACCATGAACAAATGGACCCAGTTCAAATGGGAGCTTAGATATAGCCCTATCCAATGCGTATACTTAGATTCCTCGGCGACGCACCTTTCAGACTGTCAACGCACCAGAATTAGCCTCGGGATAGGAAATTAACACAGAGCTGTTGGTGTTTGCATTGATTTCTCGGCTTACGCGCTGATGTTTGGAAAATCCTCTTGCAGGTGCCCACTAGATTTGTAGTTACACAAGTCTATATAGAGAAAATGTTCAACAAAACTATAGAGATACGGTTTCAGAGTGCAGTTTTTCACCTCGTCAGCAAGCGTTGGTGCAATTATTGTGAAATGATAGAGGCCCGAATGCAACAGCTAGGGAAAACCGGCAAAGCACTTCTTATAACTTCAGTTTTCTCCAATCTTACATTCAATTTTAAGTTCTACTCGATGTTATAAGGGGGTGAATATCATTAGGTTACTAAGTTTTAGTAGTTAGATCCCATTTTATCTCTATTTGGGCCATTTGGGCCGTAGTTATTCGAGTGACCGATATTCGGTTTGTGGAAAAAGACCACTCGCTATCGCTGCAATAAATGCGGGGTTGCCTCCCTTTTAGAATGGGAACACGAGTCCGAAAGTGCATCTACCATCGACCGTGTCATAACCCCTTTAAATTATCAGATACCCGAAAACTTATCTGATGTGATCTTCAACTCTGAATCTTGGATAGGTCAGTCTCTGGTCCATCGCCCTCCGGATCCAACTATCCATCCCTGTTATAGGTTTATGCTGGTTGATTTGGCGAATGCATCTCTCTCGTCGACTCGTCACATTTGTGTCTTTAATGGAGAAGGTAGGAAAAGCTCCTAAAGATCGACTCTGTAGGAAGGAACTAGGAATGGATGCCGCCGCTACGACCGAGTTCATGCTTCTGGTGATGGAATTCATGGATCGTTTTCTAGAGGTGAGACAAACGAGAACGCTGACTTTGTGCTGTCGGTGCCTCAGCGGAATGGTTCACTGGACTTCTGTTTCGGTCATTTTTATGAATACGTGGATCGACAATCGCCAATCTCAAGGTCAAGTAAACCGTTTCTTTTGTCATGTCATACATAGAAGTAAACAACCCAGGAATCGCTACAATTATATCATGAAAAGTCTTTTCTTTATATTAAAGAGCAAACAACTCTGCGTTAGCATCCATTCTATATATGGATTTGCATACCCTTTTCATAAAATTTGCGGACCGTTTACAGATCCATATTTATACCATTTATTTTAGTCCAAATCATTGGTCCAAAGTTCTGGTTTGTCAAATGATGTGAAATGTCAACTGAAGTCTCACTGGTGTGGCCCAGCACAGCCTGTAGCATGCCCACACTGTCGCGCCGACTGTTGCGTAGGCTGTTGCCAAGTGCCCAAAGTAGCACCTGCTATGCCAACCCGCTGGACAGATGGAAAATGTTTGCTTTCTTATGAATTTCAGTGGCAGGATAGGGCAACAATCACTTGAGCATCTGGCCGACCAGCTCCGGCTAGCGTGTGGTAGGAGAGGTGCCTTTAGCTTGATCATGTAGCGACCATAAACTGTTTAAAATTAAACTTGTCATTCTGACTGTGGCTTTCTTTTGTTATGTTACTGGTTTTTTTTTAAGATTCATTAGACTGTTCTACTTATATGTAAACATAAGGTTTGGGTTTTTCACAGGCTAATTGTGATTTCGGTGAGCCGCTGATATACAGCTGTGAGCCGGATTGGTCTAACCAGACTACAGGTCAATCACTAGTTGAACTAGCCAGTCAGCAACGGGAGACTAACTACCGACTTATACAGCACCACGCTACACTGCTAAAATTCGTTACGGCCGTGCTCGTCTTTCAGATGAAAAGTGTCAAAATAATGACACTCTTCGATCATAATGTGAGTATTTAAACTCTTTAAAGTGAACCATTGTGTATTCTTTTGAACAGAGTTTTCAACATGAACTTGAGTTTATACATGTGAACTTTTCAACATCAACTTGAGTATATAAATGTGAACTTTTCAACATGAACTTGAGTATATAAATGTGAACTTTTCAACATGAACTTGAGTATATAAATGTGGGGCCTGTAGCTCTTTGACTTGATATTGTGCTGTATCACTGGACATAAAGTTTGCACTAGTCTGGCATTATGACTTCTGTTCATCTGAACTGCAATTCATGTCATTTATCTATTCATGAATATGGGTAACATTATGATTAGTAACAGTGCGCCATGTCTCATTCTAATTTAATGTGTTTTCATTCTGGTGAACTCCATCTGCCCCATTCATTTTTTATCAGGGTGTGGGAGCATTCTTCAAAGAGTTTAACACTCACCCCTACCTCGGTACAGAAAGTAAGAATGAGATTGTCTCGTCCAACCGGAATCAGTTTTTGAGTCGAGTGATCCGCCATGCCATTCAGTCACTACCGGAGAGATCACAGTGTGTGGACGCCGAGGGCTCTATTCATCTCGATAAGGTGAGGAAATACAGCTCCTATACCTTTCAACGGATAATTGTTTTTTGGTAAAAGGCCATTTAATTGTATTGATGTGTAGGAGGAAGTGTATTGTGTCTGTAAAATGATATCCAATTGACTCTGACTTAATGATTCCTAAATTGAGATACCCTCTCCATCAAGGATTCTTGAAAGAATGAGTTGTAAATGGGAATGTGCTAGAAAGGCTATGATTTAATATCTCGTTGAGGTCTTTTATGTCTAAAGAACATACAGCCATTTCCCACAAATGTCCCGAACCTCTTCTCCGTGGATAGCATCACCAACATGATGGCTTGTTTCTAGGGTGGCCTTCAGTGTGTCTCATAGAGAAAGTTACTGTGCACAAGTTGGTCGAGGGTGAAAGAGGAGAGTGGCGCTCTAACCAGGATTTAAACCAAGGGTTTCGGGTCCCTTAGTTCCTTGCGCTGAGCCATAATTTTATTTTCGGCCGGGACAATCACATTTAATTACATTATTTCCATCAGGCCAGTGATGGCGTGCGATGGCCGCCCATAATCTTCAGCCTCGCACAGACGTGTGAGCTGGATGTGGATCGCCTACGGAGATTTCACACCATGGAACTCTTTTCTCATGGCTATGACTCACTTGGACTGGAGGTAAGAATACCTTGCAGTATGAAATTATAACTGGAGATGAATACTCACTGATCTTTTGAAACCTCTGGCACAGCTTCCACATTTCCCATAATCCCTATCACACAGAAGCTCAGCCATGATTGAACCCTTCCTTCAATATTCAAATCTGATGATGATGACACAAAAGAATTTGTCACAGCCGAGCTCCTGCTATTTTACAATGGGCATACAATCTATATATGTGCACTAATGTAAAACTTGTGGGACTGTTAGGTGACTCATTCAATGATTAATTTGGTGATTAGTTAAGTTCGAGGATTGTGCTCATGATCTTCCTAGATCGGTGTCCTATCACTGGCTGGCTTGCTATAGGCGATGCTGGCATGAATGGTGCCAGATCAGAGCTCTTCGACTATGCCTATCTGATCTACAAAGTTGTGTGTGTAGCTTGGGCATTAGGCGATCGACACGTACTGGACTAACGCCGTAGCTTGTCCCGTGCGCTGAGTTGTACATAGCAATAATGTTATTGACATAAAATAAAACAAATCCCCCACTTCCTACACAGGCATTGCTCACAGTGGCTAACTTGGTTGAATGCTGTACTGAATTATTAACAATAGCTGGACAGAGAGTTCAGTATAAGATATCGCTGGCCAATCAGGAGGAGACTGCCGCGATTACTAGCGCTGCCTCGCTGTTTTTACTCGACTGGCTGCGAGATAAGGTAATCCACTATACTGTGGTGATATAAAATAGCGAGATAGCACTTAAGAAAGATTCTGGGTCCAAGTCCTAGACATGCTGAGCATCCGCTGTGAAAATGAGCTGCTCACATCATTCCTAGCTGCTCTCGCTTCAAGAAGCACTGGAATTCGGAGTTCCATTAAAATGGATAGCCAAGTACTCTAGTAGAAAGGAAAGAAAATTGTCATATTTATTTAATCATGCATAGTTCGACGCTACCCCTGTGCTGCCTTCAAAATTGACTTCCAGAGACTCATTATGGAGCAGTAGAAGCCAGGTGTCAGTTGAGGGATGCATACTTATAGCTGGTGATTAGCATGACCCAGGCGTGATCCGAAGCCGTGTGGTATAGCTGCCATAACTCATTCACTAAATAGCCGAACCTTTAGCTTGGACAGTATTTTTTATCCGCCTTCCAAAACATATGGATACATTTGTTATTTAGGTTTTTAGGCGTCATACAGCGGTCCCTTCACAGCCTGTAGGTCTCCGAGACTGGCGGAATTCATTCAAGGTATTGGCTCCTTGTAGCGGGATGAAAATATTAAAGTTATCAGGGTGATGCTTTGCCTTGGAGAAAATTATGCAGGGGTGATTAGTTGGTTTGTCAAATTGTAAGTTGTAAATTTCCTATCCTATCCATATTCAAGCTAAATCGTGTTCTGGGGTCAAATAATTGGTTGTTGAGACAAGATTGTATAGCTTTTCTTTGTTTGTGTCATCTACAATGTCTTGTCCCCTTTAGGATTTCACTGGTTTGCCGTGTAAGGAGGTGCCAATGGCAGACACTAACAGGCTGCTGCTCCACGTCAGTCGAGGATTAAAAGAGAAACCTATGCTACACAGACTATCTGATGAGCTATATAGCCTGACCGCCAATATAAACTAAGGGTGAAACCCGCTCAGTTTAATCTTCGGCTTCTTTTTGTGCTATACCCATTCTGGTCTTACCAATAGCTTGTTGGTATGCATTACGCTTCCTATTTATTACTGGTATTAGCATTATTATTATTTCACTTCAACTGGACTCATTTAAAAAAAAAAAGTTATCGCCGACTAGAAAATGTTCTTTTTAGTGTATGCTAGCTGTGCATCAACAAGACAGTGAACACCGTATTGGCAGCTAACTAATAACAAAGGTGGGATAGCTCTGAGGTAGAGCACTGGGCCTGCATACATGAGAACCTGGGTTTGAAAGCATGATAACCTGGGTTCGTATGTTCGTATGACAAGCTCCCGTTGTGAAACCAGGCAGCTTCACCGCGTAAATGTACAATAAGAAGTACGGAAGCGGTAAAACCTTGGCTTTACCGCTTGCCTGTGTGACGTGTTGTAAAAATCGGTATTTAGATACAGCTATGACTGATTCTAAGCGGGAAATCCACTGAAACTCAATTCTACAGAGTCCGACTCGAAAGCAGAACCCAGAACTATGATACTCTGAATTTCAAAAATCCATATTGAACGCCAAGATTGCTTTGTAATAGCTGAGAAGTGTCACGTGTTAGCGTTCCATGAAAACCATAAGGAAATCTGATGTCTATTATACCGAGGTATTTTCCTGCTTTTACCCAAGGATTCTGATAAGGCAGTTTATGTGACTAGCCAGCTGCAGGAACTTTGAGTGTGTATATTAACCAAGTTAGAGAAACTCTGCTTCATTGCCTATAAGCATAATGAGATTCATTGCCTTCGGTAAGTAAAGTACCTTATGGTTTTATATTTTGAGGTGAATAGCTAGAAAACAAAATTTAAGATTAAAAGCAATTTTATAATGATGTCCATAGGCTGGCAGAAAAATGGAAAGATGTTTGTTTGATCTTTGTTGGTATAGGTAGAAATATTGTTTAGGAAAAACAGTGCAGAACCAGGTACATGTATACGAAGCATGTCCGATGATGGCACGAGCGCTGGTTGTAATACATCCTTATTTTATTTTAGCAACGATTGTCCTAGCCCTCGCTGCTGCCTTCACTTCAGCAAATGATACTGCTGGTAAGTCATTGATAATGGCCCTAATTGGTGTAAACCAC
>Ga0224511_10001994_pt1 | contig 13223 bp, 3 predicted proteins | sample SF_May12_sed_USG_2_FD_169988 | JGI IMG/M metagenome (GOLD analysis project Ga0224511, IMG submission 169988) | Sediment microbial communities from San Francisco Bay, California, United States - SF_May12_sed_USGS_8_1 | ecosystem: Environmental > Aquatic > Marine > Sediment | place: USA...
CGGCATCCGCAAATAGGCATGAATATTTTGACGATAAAACCGAGGGGACCCAAACAGGAATCCTTTGATCTTTTTGAGTCCGGCTCGTGGTAGATTTTAACTCAAAGCTGGGTTGAAGACGACCAAATTTTTTCAGCTCTATCCCCTGGCAAATGTCAGCTTGTCTAAAAAGCTTGTACGTACGTCTCGCCGTAACTCGGCCTTATTTCGCGGCTCGTAGAGGCCTATACGGCCGATACTAATTAATAATAAACCATCATAAAAACACACGGTCATAAGTAATTACATCTTTTGAGTCTAAAAATATGAAAATGATCAATTAATCAAAAGCAGCCACAAAACTGTACAATTAAAACAAAATAATAGTCTGTTCATTGAAGTAGAAATAGTTTAAGTTTGATTATACCTTGAAAAATTATGAACAAATACAATATAATCGCATGTTTGCTGTTATTTGTTTTCATCCACACCAAACATTGAGTTATAACCAAGACTGTTATCAAAGAAAATACTAGAGAATGTGAATAAAATTAATTACTACTTAATGATACTTTTACCATACTGTATATAATAGGGTCTATTTTTATTATGGTTACTTTCATCATGCAGAGTATGTTGGGTATCTCTAAGTAGTGCTTGATATGTGCATGTCAACTCAATAAGTCACACTGCTAAATATGCAATGCAGTGTTTCATCATTTAACAATTTCACACCCTATTGTAACTGGCACAGCGAATTTCACTTTGTGACTTTTACACCTATTTCCAACACTTAAAGCACATTCCTTTACACCACCCCTCTGGTACAATGCGGTATCCATTAAAATGTAAGTTTGTAGACGTCTCCAGGCGGTTTTTTACCTATCCATGTCCACTGGATGGTTTAACTGTACATTCCCTAATTTCACATTTCAAAGCACGAGGCAGATTCTCCGGGTGCTCCGGAGATGGAGTTGGGCAGCCGGGGGAAGTCATCATTAATATCCATAAACGCTAAGCTGATGTCTTGTAACTGTGAACAATTTTGCACTAAGAGTTCTCCTGGCATGGTGACCTTGGTCAGTTCAATACGGGTGAGGCAGTCAGGCAGCACCAATTCATGTGCACCAAGGTCTAAATAAGCCAATGAAAGATGTTGAAGCCGTGTACAATGCTGGACTGAGAGCCCCTCAGTCATTGCTACCGTCCTTAGTTTAATATAGGTGAGATTTTCAGGTAGCATCAGTTCATGTGCACCAATGTCTATTTGATCCAATTTCAGATAATAAAGTTGTGTACAACTCTGGACTGAGATTCCTCTAGTCTTGGTTACAATGCTTAGTTCAATGCGGTAGATGTTGTCAGGCAGCACCAGTTTATGCTCACCAATGTCTACTCGATCCAATATCAGTTGTTGAAGCTGTCTTCAATGCTGGACTGAAAGTCCTTCAGTCATGGTTAACCTGACCAGTTTATTAGAGGTGATGTTGCCAGGCAGCACCAGTTCATGCTCACCAAGGTCTACTCGATCCAATTCCAGATGTTGAAGCTGTGTACAATGCTTGACGGAGAGTCCTCCAGTCATGGTTACCCTGACCAGTTCAATATAGGTGATGTTGGCAGGCAGCACCAGTTCATGTGCACCAATGTCTACTCGATCCAATTCCAGATGTTGAAGCTGTCTACAATGCTTGACGGAGAGTCCTCCAGTCATGGTTACCCTGACCAGTTCAATATAGGTGATGTTGTCAGGCAGCATCAGTTTATGTGCACCAATGTCTACTCGATCCAATTCCAGATGTTGAAGCTGTCTACAATGCTTGACGGAGAGTCCTCCAGTCATAGCTACCGTGTGCAGTTCAATATAGGTGATGTTATCAGGCAGCACCAGTTCATGTGCACCAAGGTCTACACGATATAATATGATATGTTGAAGCTGTGAACAATGCTGCACCGAGAGTCCTCCAGTCATGGTGACACAAATGGGGGGAATGTCGTCGAATAAATCTTTGTCATTGTCCATGCGTTTCAATGAAAGATGTCGAAGCTGTGTACAGCTATGAACTGATATTACTTCTTTTATAAAATTGTTAAGTTTTACTTGGTGATCATCATTTTTATCCACATAATCATTATCAATATCGACTGACAGTAAGACAAGGTGTATTTTATTCATTGAGATCAGACGCTCATACATGTCAAAATCATCACTGGATACGCTGAAGTGCATGTAGTGCAGACAAAGTTTGAGTTCACGGAGGCCATTGTTGTCAGCCTCATGGAGACCAGATGTTACAAGTCGAGTGAGGGCATGACATGACAACAAAATCCCAGACAGTTCTTTAAAATCCATAGTACCAAGTTGACTGTTCATGAGTACTGACATTCTTGTAGCAATTTGTCCATTTGTTCCAGCCATAAACACAAATATCTGTGAAAGGTCGTTTATGCACGAATCGTATTTATTTTCACCATGTGGTTGATATCGTGGTTTAATAACTTCGTCGAACAGCTCTGCGTGTTCACTTAAGTATAAAACAGCAAAGAAATCTTGAAAAGACTTGTGTGTGAACGAAAGGTGATATGAACGGGAGCTAAATGACTTTGATTTTCTTTCAGTGAGAAGTCCACATTTAAGAGCAAAACTTTTACTATCCTCATTTAAACCACACGATCCACTGTCAAACACAACAGCCGAATGTCCTTGTTTAGGAAAGAGTTGGTCAAACGCAAGTTTTGCTATGTCCATAAGATGGCGTCTGACATTCGCCTTATAGGGGAATACTTGCAGTATAGTTTCATTCTCAGACCTTACAATGTTTTCCTGTGATTGACGACGTACAAGCATTTCAACAATGCTGTTGTATATCTTAAACTGTGAATTGGAAATGCTTTTGCCATCAAAAAACAAACACACAAGCCGAAGAAGTAGAATAGGTGTATACAATAAGTGTCCAACACCTAGCTCTTTAACACACTGTTTGAATTTGGAAAAGTCCAGGGCCTGGTGTTTTCCATATTCTTCTTTGGCCTTTTTGTTCAGAACATTAACAAACTGTTTCCCCAATTTATCCACATCTCCAGTCCCTTCTATATTCATACGTTTCTCTATTACGGAATCAGTCGATGGAAGTTGTGCCATTCGCCAGGGGCATGATGTTGTTACAATTGTGGCTGAATGTGGCCGGCAAATGACCGGGGTTCGTCCTTTTAATTTTGAAGGGCAAGCGCATGCCTTGGTTGGATGAACCCATTCATCAAGGCCATCTGATGCGATACAGGAAGTTGGGGACTCAAGCACACTTTGAACAATACAACATGCTCGATCTAGTTCAGATGTCCGGGTATAAATATGTCTCAGTAATTGATCGCGAATGATTTCTACATAGCTGCAGTGGTGATTTGCATCTCCCAGATAAACATGAAACAGGAAGTCAACATTGCGAAGAGTTTCCTTGTCTTGGAAGTCATCTTGATCAGGAAAATCACCATCACAGTCTGCAGCCGAAGGCGGTAGGTGTAGGTCACTCCATTTGAGGGCGAAAAACTGCATGAATGTCGATTTACCCGACCCAGGTTCGCCAACCAGGTATATGTTCTTACACTGTTTGCCGTCCTTCGTTAAGAAATCAGCGAACGTTCTAACTCTTGTACCACTATTTTCGTTTGTAGCTTGTTTGGAGTCTTTGAAAACAATATTGGGTGTAACGAAAAGTTCTTGTATTGCGACTTCATGCTCCGGCATGGAAGGAAGATAGGGCAGATGAGAACAGTTTGTCCGGTAATGGGCAGCAAGCCGGCGCCTAAGTTCTGTAATATAAACACAACATAGTAAGATATAGTGTTTATACACGTAAAAAAGCAAATGACACATGCAATCAGCATAGAGATATTTATTCATTTAAAACTATGTTTTCTAACTTCTTCTGTCCTTACAGTTTTGTAAGACCTTTGTAATGTATGCACAGATTTGCAGCTAGGTAGAAGTTTCAAAAACTAAACTATTTTATTGAAACATATGCCATTTTCTGACGATCCATCACATCGCTTTTCACAGATTTTTTTCTTTTTTGTTTTTATTAACAAGATTGAAAAATGTCATTCTATTCATATTAAAAGGAGATAATAAGGTAAAAATTGTTTCCCTCTAATTTACTTTAAGCAAATAAAGGTAACTTGGATTTTAAACTGAATTTTCTATGGTTGAAAAGTTAAAGCATATTATATATTACATTTTAATGAAAAAATATTGTTTATATTTTGATAAAAATACAATTTTGTATCCCTAATAGCCCATTACAGAGCTCTTACATTAAAGAATATAATAGTCTTAGGTTAACAGTTTCTTATGTTATAAAATATTAAATAGCAATGCTATGGTTATATAATTGTTTCAAGTTTCTTTGTACGGACACAATTCCTGTTGTGTGTATCTCAATGTCATAACAAAAGTTTAATCTTTTTAGTTATAATCAGTTGTATTTGTTTTTATGTTTTAAACAAGTATTTAATACTAGACACTGTTCTTTTTGCCAATGAAAGGAAAGACGTGAGCTTGTTATGGTCAAAAACAATCACTGGAGTTATAAGGAGCGGGGGAAGAAAAATATTTACATTTCCTCCCGTTATTTTCTGACTGTAAATTTTATTTGTTTCTTTTTTTTAAATATCATTATAACCTTTAGAAATATATCAGAGAAAATCTTTGTACTTACAGGATAATAAAAGTAAACAGGTAAAATAAATCACACTTAATTTTCCTTTTGTAAGCAAAACGGATGTCGATTTTATTTTTGAAGCTTACAAAATCACTGCCGGAAATTTTTAAACCAATACACTTGTAGTTGCATATATATTTATCTCGAAACACAGACCTGCTTTGTCCTCCTCTGTGAAAGACGGTTGCGGTATCCTCTCGTTGATTAACTCCCCGCTCGGACCAGTCACGTCCTCCAGTTGGATTTCTGGATTTTGTTATTAGAGAAGTTTCTAATTAAAAATGTTTAATATCTCAAACGTAAGAAAATTGTTTCTCAAATTATATCTAAAACTCCACGAGTCGGATGTGTCGCCTGACGAAAATAAATGGTGTCGACATAAAACTTCTTAATTAGTTTGTTTTTTTGTTTTACATTTATTTGCAACGTGTTTTCACAAAATTCACATATAAAATAACCTTTAAATTATGAATGAAAGCAAAACTTATCTATGGTGAATATCTCTAAAAATATCCAATGCAGTGTTATTGGTTTTCAACCCTGCACTATTGCAGAGTTAAGCCCTTAGCAATAAATGCAATAAAATCAATCAAATGGGATTAATTTACAAGAATGACCACAACTGCTCTATAAAATCATTTCAAGAGAATACTTTAAAAACTGAACAAGGTAGATTAATGGTTCCTTGACACAGCCCTTCGAGTCATTGCAAGAAATATGCATACCAAGTTTGGAGTCATTTGTACCTATGATCACAAAGTTACGCTTTAGACAAGGAATGCTCTATAAAAATATATCAACGGGAAACATTTTAAACTGAAACAAGGCAGAGTTATGGTTATTATGAACTGCACGTTAAATCATTGCAAGAAACATGCATAAAATGTTGGATGTCATTGGAACATATGTTGACAAAGTAATGCTTCAGACAATAACTTCTCTGTTAAAATCAATCAAAGGGGAATAATTCGAAAATGGAACAATGTAGAGTTATGCACTTAGTGTCATTGCAAGAATCATATACTTATTATGGAATCATTCTACATGTAACGTATGGTGACAAAGTCATGCTCCGGACAATAAACGCTCTATAAATTAAGGGAAATAATCAAACAAGAGGGTCCAAAGGGCCCTGGGTCGCTCACCTGAGGAATAGTTCAAAAGTCACAGTGGAGCCATTTACAGATGACCACTAATGTTGTCCAACAAATATTGGTAGAGGACCTCTAGATGATGTTGTACATCAAATGTGAAAGCTCTGGGCCTTGTAGTTTCAGACAAGACAAATTTTAAAAATTGCATTTTGGAAACCTATTTTTGAACCCGTTACCTACTTATGCAATCAAACAGAACCATTTGAACAATTTCTGTAAGGGACCACTCAGGGATCATTCCTGTTGAGCTGTCAAATTCCCATTAGCGGTTCAAGAGAAAAAGTCGTTTGCAGTTTTCCTGATATAATTTAATTAAATATTGTGACCCACGGAAAGGGGTCAATTTTGACCCCAGGAGCATAATTTTAACAACTTTGATAAAGGACATCTGGATGATGCTATATACCAAATATAACAGCTCTGTGCCGTGTAGTTTAAGACAAGAAGATTTTTGAAAGTTGCATTTTGAAAACATATTTTTTTCCCGGTTACCTACTTATGCAACCAAATAAAACAATGTGAATAACTTTGATAGGGGACCACCCGGGGATCATTCCTGTGAATTTTGGTAAAAAACAATGAGCGGTTTCAAAGGAGATGATGTTTAAGTAAACAAGTTGACGCACGACGCACGCCAGACGACGCACGACGCACGACGGCGGACGACGGACAAAGGCCGGTCGCAATAGCTCACCATGAGCACATTGTGCTCAGGTGAACTAAAAAACGAAACAAGGTATAGTTACTGTTCTTGTGCACTGCACTTCTAGTCATTGACAGAAACACGTATACCAAGTTTGGATTCATTTGGACCTACGATAACAAATTTACGCTCCAGACAAGGAAAGCGGGGCGACGACGCCGACGCCGACGAGGACGACGACGACGCCTACCAAAGAAATACCTAAATGTCGCCTAGTCAGGCGACACAAAAAGACTAGTTCGATAAAAAGGATAAACTACTACTACTAGTAGTATACATTGTAAGTTGCATGTTAAGATATACCCTCTTTGACTGCTTCAAGAACATTTGTGTTAGAATCTTAGTTAATCTCTTCCTTACCGTCATATTTCTGTATGTGTCCGTGCTCTCGTGGTCGTCGTAGCTGAAAAATACTCTGAAGTATGTTATCTTTAATTTACACTATTAAGGACACAATCGCAAATCTAAATTTGTTTGTTCGCCCCTATCAACCAAAATTACACAATTATATCAGTGTTTTTGCAAACAATTAGGGCAATTATCTGAGAGAGAGAAACTGCACCATGGTCAACACATAAAAAGCTTTCCACGCCAAACATGTTACTGTTGCGAACTTAATCCAGAGTGCTAAAAGAGCCCTGGGTGGCTCACCTGAGGAACAGATCAAAGGTCACAATGGAGCCATTTAGAGACAACCACTAATGTTGTCCACCAAACATTGCTAGAAAAACTCTAGATAATGTTATACACCAAATAGGAAAGCTCTGGGCCTTGTACTTTCAGACAAGAAGATTTTTGAAAATTGCATTTTAAAAACGTTATTTTTGACCCTGTGACCTACTTTTTCAACCAATCAGAACCATATAAACAATTTAAGTAGGGAATCAAACTGGGATCGATCCTGTTTAGTTTGTTCAAAGTCCCAATAGCAGTTAAAACTAAGAAGTCATTTGAAGTTTTTCTTATATAACTCAATGTAAAATTGTGGCCCCAGTGCAAATTTCAATTTTTGTAGAGCACCACTAGATAATGCTATATACGAAATATAAAAGCTCTGGACCTTGTAGTTTCAGACAAGAAGATATTTGAAAGTTGCAATTTTCAAACCTACCGTATGTTTTGACCCTGTGACCTACTTATGTAGCCAATCAGAACCGTTTGAACAAGTTTGGTAAACGACCACCAGGGACCATTCCGGTTGAGTTTGGTCGAATTCCCTTAAACGGTTCAAGATAAGAAGTCATTTGAATTTTTCCTTTAATAATTTAATGTAAACAATTTTAGTAGAGGACCTGTAGATGTTGCTTTATACTAAATATGAAAGCCCTTGGCTTTGCAGTTTCAGACAAGACTATTTTTGAAAATCGCATTTTGAATACCTTTTTTACCCTGTGACCTACATATACAACCAATCAGAACCATTAGAACAATTTTGGTAGGGGACCACCCAAGGACCATTCTTGTTAAGTTTTTTTAAATTCCCATTAGCGGTTCAAGAGAAGAAATCATTTGAACCTTTCCTTATATAATTCAATGTAAAGTGTGACCCCCGGGTCGGTGTCAATTTTAACCCCAGAGGCATATTCGAACAACTTTGGTAGAGGACCTCTAGATGGTGCTACATACCAACTATGAAAGCTCTAGGCTTTGTAGTGGCAGACGAGAAGATTTTTTAAACTTGCATTTTGAATACCTATTTTTTACCCCGTGACATACTTATGCAATCAACCCTAATGGTTTGAACTACTTTGGTAGAGGAACACATACAGATCATTCCTGTGAAGTTTGGTCGAAATCCTGAGTGGTTTCAGAGGAGAAGCCGTTATAATGAAAAGTAACGCACGCACGCACTGACGGGCGACGGAGGACGGGCAAAGGACTGTCCCAATAGCTCGCTATTAGCACTTTGTGCTCAGGTGAGCTAATGAAAAAGAAATGTTTGTTCATTGTTTTCTCACACAAAGAATGAATAAGAAAAGTAATCCGAAGTGGTAACAAGGAAAAACTAGAACTCCGTGAGTCGGATGTGTCGCCTGACGAAAAAAGATGTTGTCGACATAAAGTGTTAATTAGTTTTTGGTTTTACATTTATTTGCAATGTGATTCCACACAATTCACATATTAAATGGCCTCTTTATGGTGAATGAAAGCAAAACTTACAAATGGGGAATAGCTCTAAAAATATCCAATGCAGTGTTATGGGTTTTCAACTCTGCACTATGTAATATTGCAAAAACATGTTAAGCCCTTAGCAATACATGTACTAAAATCATTCAAAGGGGAATGATTTAAAAGAATGACAAGAATAGCTCTATTAAATAAAACAAAGGGGAATATTTTGGAAACTGAACAAGGTAGATTTATGGTTCTTGTACACAGTCATTCGAGTCATTGCAAGAAACATGCATAACAAGTGTGGAGTCATTTGAACCTATGGTGACATAGTTAGGCTAAGGACAAGAAATTCTCTATAAAAATCAATCAAAGGGAAATAATTACAAATGGAACAAGGTAAAGTTACGGTTCTTGTGCACTGCATTTCAAGTTATAAACAGAAACATGCAAACCAAGTATGGAGACATTTAAAGCTATGCCGACAAAGGTATGTTCCGGATTAAAAATGCTCTATAAAATCAACCAATGGGAAATATGAATTAGTATTTGGGCATTTATTTATTTAAATACTTGTTGTTTTTATTTGCTAAAGTACAAATAACATTTCTACTTATTTGATTCGTATGTACGTAAATCTAAATTCTTTACCTAAATATCATTTTTTATCTTACTATGTTTATAGTAAGGTTTAATATTTTAAAGCCAATGCCAGTACTTCATCTGAATTTGTTTAATATAATATTAGATAACAATAAATTACTTTTTGATTCAACAATGTGCCATTTCTACTAATTTACTTGAAAGTGTTTTTTCTCGAACTTGTTTCTTTCAAATGTATTTGTGCAACTCTTATTCCCATTCGATTTAAAAAAAGAGAATATAATCATTAATATTTGCGTGTTGTGTCTTAACTGGGTACCAGACCTAAACTTCTAGCGCAAAATCTTAGTGAAGGGAGATAACTCATGTAGCGCTTCGGTATTTTCCGTGAGCACACTGTGTAAGGATACAATGCTACGCGGCGATTTACTGTTTATATCCAAGTTTATATCAGCAGCAACATAATTGTTCTGATATAAAATGTTTTGTCCAAAACCGTATTGGAACGTTAATATACATGATACTCAACACAATACAAAAAGCTTTTATAAAAAAACAAAATTTTATTGGAGTAGGAAAAATTGATAAATATACATTTTGACAAAGTGTCAGTATTGACTTAAGTTTCCTCCCTGCGCAATATTATATTAAAGCATTTAATACAAAGATCCCAGGTGTCACTACGGCGAGTCCCGGAAGTAGGACGGAAAAGCCCCGGTTTGGTACGGTAGCATATGCATATCAATGAAATTTCTGGGAACTTATAATAGATATGTTATTTGAAAAGTTCAAAACTTAAGTTACGTACCAAGGTAAAAAGAACAGCATTCGAGTGGGAGCAAATGTAGGTTATGGCGTAACAGCGATAATTTACCTGCCAATCCCCTCCTTAGTCTTATAAAGAAATTATTTAGAATAATGCAACTAACTTGAGTAAAACTTCAACAAAAATGGTTTAAATACTGTTTCTGTAGTTTAATAGGCGTCCACAGGCTTGAACCGTAGTCATACCGCAACTCAACAGTACTTTTACCGGCATTCAGCGGTTGCTACCGTGCTAAATCGTAGCTTGACTCGAAAGAGTCGGGACTATGCCGGCTCTCCTCCGTGACACACAGTGGTCAAGCCGGGAGTCACCGTATCTCTAACGTGGACACAGCACATGCCGGTTTGCTACGAATGTGCCCGATTGTCTTACGGTGGAGAAACGGTGATGCCCCGGAATAAGCCGGCGTTGTTTCGCAGCCCGTTGAGTCCCGGTTGTTGTAACACTTTTGAAACCAACGGGGCCACTTCCCAGTGAAAACCGATTCAACACGGTGTATCCGTGATTTAATGCAGTGCTTGCCGGCGCCGCTACGGTGTGGTCCCAGTAGGCCCCTGTGTCCACGCCGTCGCGACGCCGGGACTGAAATCCGGGACTGTGTGAACGAGGCTTAATACTTTATCTATCGCAATTTGGATGATAACTTTGATACACATGATGTATTTTCTGTATCATAAATAAGTACATCATGAGGATTTATACATTATATTCTTGGTTTTTTTATTTAAGTTAGTATACGAACGTTTTTAATCAAATATCTAACCAGTGGAAACATGCATTAAAATAGCGATAGAAACGCTTTATGCTCCGGACAAAACGTGATATATAAAATAAATCAAAGGGAAATAATTATAAAAAAACGGAACAAGGTGTAGATATACGGTTCTTGTTCACTGCCTTTCGAGTCATTGCCAGAAGCATGCATATTAAGTTTGGAGTCATTTGGACTTATGATGACAAAGTTACGCTCCGGACAAGGAAAGCAAGACGACACCAACGACACGTACGACGACGACGCGGACGACGACGACGCCGCCGAACAAAGAAATACCTATATGTCGCCAAGTCAGGCGACACAACAGAACGTGACCAATGCCTCCGAAGGAGCTTTGACACCGAACTTAAAAAAAATGTCGAATTTACAGTCCAAAGTAAATAACATTATTGTAGAAAATTATCCGGACAAATTTCAAGTATGAACATCCACATAGAGTAATAACTCCAAAAGTATAATGCCTAGAGTTATGGTTCTTGAGCACTGCACACTTCCTCAATGAGATTTATCTGCCTATGAAATTTCAAGTAAGGAGCTTGAATACTTTTAAAGTTAAGTTCCGGACAAATAGCAATAACTCCAAAAGTATAAAGCTTCGAGTTATGGTACTTGTGCACTGCACTTCTTCGCAATGAGATATTCCTATGCAGTTTCATGTTGATGCCTTGCAAAGTTTTCAAGTTATGCTACGGACAAAATTCAATTATGAATATCAACTAAGAGCAATAACTCCAAACTCCAAAATATGATGTCTATAGTTTTAGATCTTGTACACGGTACTTTCCCTCAATTAGATCTATCTGTCTAAGAAATTTCACGTCAGTAGATTGATTACTGTTTGAGTTATGCTTTGGACAGAATTCAAGAATGATAATCAACAAAGGGAAAAAACCGCACAAGTATGAAGCTTTTAGTTATGGTTCGTGTGCAATACACTTTGTCTAAATGAAAAAAGGACGGACGGACAGACGGACGGACGGACTGACTGACTGACGGACGGACGAGTCGATTACTATATGCAACCCTTCGGGAGTAAAAAAGGTACAACAATATTTAGTAAAATAACGCCATATAGAACAAAACAGAGAACGTGAATAGATACACAGATAAACATATCATCGTTGGTTATCGCCTGTTACATTACTCCGCTATGCTGCGTTATGTACCGTGGGACAATTGTCTAGGAAAATCTAGTAGTCATGAATAATTCATGAGGCAGTTTTATTGGTGGCATAAGCACATCTGTACATAACTAGCCAATGAAATTTCGTTTTATATCTATCTGTTTACCATTCAAAATGTCGACCTCCATGAGTGATTTATTCGGCATTAACAAGTTTAAGGAATTTTATTTTAATGCTATAAATAAAATATTAGATATACTTCTGACACTAGTAAAGTGACATTGGGAATATTGTTAGTTCCCGACGTGGGACTCGACCCAATGACCCTCTTTACACCGATCCGCTGCTCTACCAACTGCGCTAGCCGGGCAACTGATCATGGGCCTTGTCCCTGGCGTACTTCCCTACACTTGCTTTTTAGTAAGAACATCCCTGTATGACGTCATTAGGATTAAATAGTATTTTATTCTAACTTTCAATGGAAGAAGATTGGTAATGCATTTTCGTGAAAACGAGATTTTGCTTGTTGTTGCTTGTCAAATAGCCTACGGTAGGAATGGTGTGTAACGGAATAAAGTACTGGGGGTGCCGACAATGACAACATATGTAAGATTTTACCTTTGGTTTGTGTCGTTGTTTACGTCGACGTTGAAAATAAAAAATAATGCTTCCAACTGCAACATAAACATATTGTGTCAAGAGAATATTATACATTATAAGACATCGTTTCAACTTGTTTAATATAAACACTTAATGTCAGTTATTGTTCTGTAAAATGGAATGCTAGAATGTACAAACCAGATATTAGAATTCCAGTCATTGTCGGCCAAACTATCGCATGTAGATTGAGGCTTCTTTCTTCCCCCTTGCCACTATCAGCTTAAAACGAAAGTACCAGCTATAAAACACGAAACCATATGATAACTCCATAACTTTGAACTTCAAATGGTATTTCTGAACTAAATTAGTCAGATGTATGACATAACTGATGAGGCACAATTCTTACGCTGATATTTTACCAATGCGGGAGAGGGGATTTACCCTGAAAATTGTTGGTGGCATAAATAGACATTCGATAGCATTTTGATAGCGTTTTCAGTTTTTCATTTATGAACACTAAATATTTAATTCATTTTGCGTATTGTAAATAACGAAATATGCAATGTGTAGTTGGTGTAGATTAGCTATGTGTGACCTTTGAAGTAATGTAGGCATAAACTATTTAAGAA
>Ga0224511_10001995_pt1 | contig 13219 bp, 10 predicted proteins | sample SF_May12_sed_USG_2_FD_169988 | JGI IMG/M metagenome (GOLD analysis project Ga0224511, IMG submission 169988) | Sediment microbial communities from San Francisco Bay, California, United States - SF_May12_sed_USGS_8_1 | ecosystem: Environmental > Aquatic > Marine > Sediment | place: USA...
GTACCTGGTCTATAGTAGTCGTAGAGTTTAATAACGGCAGGTTGGGATGCGGCAACAAGCGATACTCTTTGCATCGTCACCGTAAGGCATGTCGATTTAGGGGATACCTGTTATGTTAACAAGTATACATGTACATCATTATTAGATAGCACAATATCTGCTTCGCTATTACAAACAAAATAAGTGTACATTTGTAATTCTCGCATAAAATCATCGGGCTCATCGTCATAGGGCTAATAAGTTTATACTACATTGTATACTCAAACACAGGGTTGTTAAAATGAATGCGCACCTCATCCAAGTAAAACACGTATTTTCTATCCTCCAGTTCCACTTTCATGAGAATATCGTTGTCCGTGATGGTGTGACCCGAGGGTACGAACCCGGTCAGAAGGCCGACCTCCATCACTGCCATTCCACTAGAACCTTCTCCAAGCCAACTGAAAAATAAATATGGAACTAATATTAAATAAATCAATGACTAAAACAAGAATGTTTCAAGGAAATACTAACATAACTGTTTGGCTGTATATAAATCAATTGATGTTTTTATTATTAAAATCATTATTACAAATTTCAAACAATCAATATACCTGAAACAAATTGTAACTTTGAAACTATTAAGAGTTTCGTCTGTATATTGCAGTGACATGTTGAACATTGGCCTGCCCAGGTCCATCTTGACGTTATACGACAGAGAAACCTAGAACAAGGGTACATGACTTATAAAATACAAAATATGATATACTTACATTGTCTTACTTGAATGTATTAAACTTGCCTTACATTTATGAAAATAATCGATAGAGACTTGTCATAAACAGATTGAAACTCTCTGCTCCTTACCACAACAATTGCTCTCCCTGTTCCTCGAGCACGAATACCGATACTTGTTGTCCCCGGGGTGGCCTTTTAAGGGAAAGTAATTATAATATATTATATTGTAATTATAAACCACTTGCTAGATAAATGTGAGTGTGAAAGCATTTCACTTTTTTAATTAGCATTTGTTTAAGTATACATAACATTATATAAATATGTATTAAAGAAACCATTTACTCATCTTACTTCCATTGTTTGAAGAACCATTGCGTTTTTATTTGTGACTTTGAATTCGGTTTTAGATGAAGACGTTCGAAGTTCTATTTCGATAATCATGTCTACATCTTTGGCAAAAAGTAAGAGTGCCATTTTCGATAGGGCATGGAGCGCCACTATAGTGTCCTGATCAAGACAAATACAAATACTTAAACATTTAGTCAAAGATTACTAATATTTTTTGTAGAGATGTTCAAAGAAAGAATGTTGTAAATAATTAAGATATGTCAAGTTTAAGGGCACCATGACAAAAAGGCATGTACAAAAACCAAAACACAAAACAGCACCAAACCACATAGAAAGATTTATAAAAGATACATAATATATTGTTTCTAAATACTTGTTTCTCTTTTTCTATTTCAAATGTACGCCGTGGTAGCATGGAAGTCGGTCCAACCTACTAGAACTCAAGGACTGCTTCGTTACATAGGTCAAATGGAAAAAAGGAAAAAAATCTTTAGAGTCAGTTGCAATTGGTGGTTTTATTTTAAATGTGTAAAAAACTTCAATATGTGACGATGAAAATAAACAAAGTATTGCATATAAACAGTTTCACTAGAAGGTTAAATGCTTGGTTTTACCATTTTCTGCATGCACGTTAAAAGAAAGAGCAACATTTGTTTCTTCTAATATAAATCATATTTTTATCCATAATTTAAACTTTTAAAATTAAAAATTAAAACTCACTTGAGTTGAGCCAAACCCTCCATTTGGATTTCTCTGTTCCACGAGCCATTTGACAATCTTGAGACCTTTGTCAGTGTCTTTTCTTTCGGCGTAAAACAAAAGAGCGTATGCTGTTGTTTCAATATCTCTTGTCGAGCCCCCACTAGACCAATGCATGGTTTTGTCTTCAACTAAAATGCATTTAAATGAATAGTTATTGTATCGATATTGCAGCTTTTTTATTGTTAACATTTGAAGTGTGCAGACACTATACACATTAGATCTACAACTAGATCAATGCATGGTTTTGTCTTCAACCAAAAAATGCATTTACATAAATAATTATTGTGCCGGTTATGCAATTATTTACAATTTTCAGTTGAACTGCGAAAACACAATGCACATATGAACAGCAATTTTTAATTAATTTAAGGGGGTTTGATATATATGTATACAAGTCTAAGTGAAAGTACGATGTTCACCCTTAATGATGGCTTTAATTTCAAGCTTGTTTGAAATAGTTCCAAGTTTTCCATTTCGTTTTCCCAACGCAAGAGCATAACCGCAAATGGCAAGACTGTAACTGTCATCAATAGTGTGGACTGAAGCATCCAGCGTTGAAAGACCGGTGTCTATAACAGCCTGCGCTTCTTTGGTTAGATCAAACTGAATTGTAGTACATATATATTTTCTTTTTTTAAACGGATTTTGTCGTAATTATGCGTATTTCACAAAATGCGTTTAAAAAAATGGTTAATGTATTTCAGTTTTGGGCAATATGGATTGGCATGTTAATTGCACATATTTTGAAAACTTTATACCTCGTGTGACGCTTCCATAAGAGAAATTAAGACATATGCCAATAGGTTTTGTTTACTACTAGCTGATCCTCCCTGTAAACATACACATACAATGAAAGCGAACGCAAATATTTGTATTACAGAATGATGAAATTATTTTAGGTTCGAGTTTGATGCTCCGCATATATTTGAAACATTAACACATTTTTATAATGGCAACACAATTACCATCATTGCTTTATCAAGAATCCTGCCTGGTTCGTAGAACAATCCACAACTCTGGCAGTATTTTCCCACGAGCCAGTCAATGGCTCTGTCGATTGTGATGGAATCAATATAAATGTATGGCGATGCTTGAGCAAACGACATGACAACAAACGCCGTTAACCAAGTACTCCCTGATTTATCTCGATCCCCAAAAGCACTGAAAGATCCATCTATGCGTTGAAACGTGAGCTCCCGTTGATATCCTGTAACGTAAAAATATTTACATATGATATAACAGTGAGGCATTTTTCGCGTTCTATAAATACGGGGTTAACCGAATGTGAATTGTTAGATTGTATATGTAAATATATCTTTTAAAATTAATTTGCGATGTATTTACACATACGACGTGTTATTGTTGTTATAAGTGTATACCTAACACATTGTTATATACACAAATGGACGCTAATTGTTTGTTTAATATTTATAAACATATTAGATTGTTTAATATCAAAATACGTTTAAATAATAAATAAAAGTTGAATGCATCCGATACCTTCTAACATGTTTTTCTTGGCCTCGCCAAGAACATCTGGTGTAAGGGCATTTATTGCGTTAAGATATATAATCACAAAGATATTCGGTACAAATTTTATCATGTTCTGTTCACCGCAGCCAGTTGGCCATTTAATCAACCGTGTAAGTCCGCTTATTGTCGGTCCCATCATGTCTCCTAAAAGTAAACGTAAAACTTTGGATATTGCAAACAAAGAGAATTGTTGCATAAAAACCGAAAGAAATAAAACCTGAAACGAAAGAGAGTGTACGTGTATAAAAAAAGTTGCTGATGGTTACATATATTTGCATAATGTAGCATTAGCACTTCTACACATTATTATTCAGTTTATGTTTCAAATAGAACAAGAAATGTTTTATCCAATGGCTTGTTCGCTTGATTGTTGGCGTGTTCTCTTAGAATATCCATTCATTTATTCATTCATTCATTTTTTTTAACTAACTAATATTATCAATTGAACATTTTACCTGTTACGGACACTGTTATATGGACTGAACCCTGAATAATGTTAATTGGCAAAACAATAGGAACATTTCCATAAAATGACATCGGCACTAATACACCTGGCGTTGGCGTGAAGGTCGTTGTTGAGGAAGTTGTGCTGGGGTATTCGGCTGGAACAAAAAGTTTTTTTAGACAAAAACAACAAATCAATACGGAACGCAAAACGTGAAAACATTCGAACATTTTTAAGGATGCATATATGATGCAACTTTGGACATCGACTTTTTCTAAATTGAAACATTAAGTTTCTTTTTCGTTTTTCCAATTTTTTTTGAAAAGGAAATAACAAGCAGAACAAAAATACAAACACGTTGTTTCTGTTGTTGTATTTGACGCAGTGCCTCTAAGATCGATAAGAGTTGTTATGGCTGCATTGTACGGAATTCCTTCCGGCTGGAAAATTAATGTGATTATACAAAAGCTCACAGCAATAGTTGAACGATAACAACCGTAAAAAAACTCAAACATTTTTAATTTTTTTAAAAATTATGCAGTGTACATTAAACTGATGAAAGGGAAAGCCCTAATGATGCATAACCTGCATGTGAAAACAGCAGGTTCGGTTTGAAGCTGTTCATCAGTGGTAATTAAAGATGCCACATCAGTGACGCCCCCTAGCGCATGAGCGAAACTCCATTTTCGAATGTAAACATCATACAACCCATAATCATTTAATTACAAGTAAAAAAGATACATACAACTATTAGCAGCTTTTTAACAACTGAATCTCTGTGTATTGTGTGCGTTGCTGTAACTTCGACATCGAACACCCCGATCGCAGATGCTAAAATGGGGAAACCTACATCCTTTCCTCCATTAGGGGGTACCTTAAACACATTTGATTGTTTATACATATTCATATACAACTGTTATATATGATAATGTTGTAAACAAATTATTGAGAGGATAACTAGGACGCATGTCAATTGATAAAATAATCCAATTATATCAACTATATTTAAGAACAGAAGGACCAAAAAGTGCTTATGATTTGGCATGGCCCAGTATGTTTTCTAATTAAGTAACTGTTCTGTCTGGTTTGATATCATATAAGGAGAAATTCTATTATCCAAAGGCATTCTAAAATATGATACAGGCACTCAAGGACATTTTACAGGCGATAAAGAAAAAACAATTATTCGTTAAAGCGATTAAAATACTTAGATTTACAGCTGTAACTTGTGGTACTATTTTTAAATTAATATTAAAAGTTGCAAATAAACATCAAACTGCTTAAATGAAATACGCAGTATATGCTTTGAAAAGTTTTACTACTTGATTGTCGATGTTTAATGTGGTCTATCACCTACTTTCAACAAGCACACCATGTGTGGGTTGGCAAATTGTCCTCATGATGCTACACACTATAACATGAGATGAAAATGGTTCTGATCTCAAATGTTCTGGTCAACATATTACCTCTATGGTTTGTTGAACATCCGTGTTGATAAAGTTGTTGTTGCTGACTAGGTTTTGAAAACCAGAAGATTTCTTTAATACCACGGTAACCTAAACAAAGAAATTCGCATACATATACAGGAGATTGACTGGTCACAAGGTAACCTGATTATAGGAATATGGTATATAAACTCATATTCGGATTGTCCGTTTAGTCCATTGTTTCAAGGTCAAGTCAGTGTTGATAAAATAAACAGGTTGATTCCGGTTAACAACTTTAGCTAATAAGAATAGCCATATTATAAATGCTCCTCAAAATAATTTAATAACCGTAAAATTAAAGGGCTACAATTTCGACATATATTTATCAATTTTGAAACGTGTCGCCCGCTGCTTTGAATTTGTTTGACTGTTCAAATGCAAGAACACTGTAAAATATATTTTATTTCTCCTATATATTTGTTGTCTCAATGAACAGGTAGTGAGGGCGTTGCTTGTGATATTCTTGCTGTCATGTTTGTCTCGTCATACCTAAATCTCGTTTGTAATAATCTGTCACCCGTCTTCTTTTTTAAGTTTACTTTAATGACTTGAAATATGTTATGGCAGCTGTTGTAAACATTTATTAGAGAATAAATAAAAAAGGATTCAATCTTGTATATCTGTCCAAAGAACATGAACACTTTTCAGAATACGTTTCCAATCTTTCCATTTTACCGTCATCGACTTCCGCTGGTAGTTGAAGACGTCAACTTGCAGAATACATTGTTCCCCGCGAACGACAGAGAAAGGAAGATCCACACGTACAAAAAAGTTCATAAATGTTGTCAACTAGAAGAAAAGAATCAATTGGGGTTTACAACAAAACTAAATACAAACGAAACCCTATTTAAATACTATTTGAACAATTTTAATTAAAATGTAGGTCATCTCTTTACTCTGTAATACAAGTATATACGACCAATAAAAAGGCTTACAATCGCCGATCTGGGAACGATGCCTAACCCTGTATTTTCATTCATCGCAAATGCAGTTGCCACCCATGACGTAATTGTATCCGGTACAGTAGCCTGTACTCGCGCTTCACCAGTTGCGCTGTTACATGGTGCATCAAAGATAAAAAAGTAACAGTAACATAGTGTAGGAAAAAGTTTGCCATTAATTATTTACGTGCATACCATTTAAAATTACATGAACTAGGGTCAATTGCAAATACTTAAGCACGAAGACGAACTTAAACAGAACACTTGACATAAGAACCTAGCATAAGCGGCAGAAAACATCCAGGTTTCCGGAAAATTCAATCTCCGGCGCGGAGCCTCTACTGCTGTGGCTTCGGAGACAAACGCTGGCGGTGGTGCAAACACGAATGGTTGAATCATGCCTAACATAAATTGTAATGTTCTAGTAGCGGCAGTTGTAGGGGTAAAGCTGGAGGTACTAAAAGTCGTAGTAGTCTCTTCTAGAAACGCATTGGTCAACACAACAGTGCCTGCGTCCTAAAACATAACGAGGAGATATAGCATAAATCAAGTTAATGAAAACTTATGTGGATTGAGTGTCTTTATTTTTTAAATAAAATTATATATTTACCTTGAACATTTCAGCTACATCTTTGGAACCTAAATGTACTGGATAAAAGTGGCGGAGGCAAGAGGCCCCTTCACACGGCGGCTGTTCACCAGGCTCGTACGACTCCATCTCGGATTCCACCTGTAAAGTAAAGACATAAAATATTTCCAAATATAATCGCCATTTCAAGTTCAATATAATATCACAATCCCTTATGAAACTTCGTGCTTTTAGTCTTAAAGCTACCAGAGCACAGTTTAAGGTAAAACATTGAAAGAAACTAAAGTGTCCAATACACCACACACTTATACAATTGTAGGAGTTATCATTTTCTTGTCTATGGGACGGAAAATAGGTTTACTTCAGTTTTTATGCATTTTACATCTTTTTAAGTATGTTGACTTAATATTTATAAAAGTCAGAGATTTAACATGTCCTTTTTTAACAGATATTTATATCTAAATGATATTTTGAGATCAGAACTTTCCGACCAAAAATTCTATGCTCTATCCGTTAAAAGTATATCCAAGATATTATACAAAGAATAGCTCCAACACACTTAACACATTTTTATTAAAGTTCATTAAGACACATTTATTAAAACAACATGGTCATTAGAGGCAGAATAATCTCTCTATCCCAGTCTTAAATGCATCTTCCATACACACCCACTCCCGAACAAAGGTTACGCCTCCCCCATCACTCCTTAAGCCTAATATTTGACTCTCAAAAACAATGTAATTTAAGATGCTATATCTGTAAGTTTTAAACAAAAGTGTTTACATCTTACATCTTAGCCATACTAAAGCAGTAGATCCTATTCACGTGTAAACGAGAAACTGTAAAATATAGTTACCCATGCAAAGATTTGTTTGTTGTTTCGACCCACGACGTTGTAACCGTTATAAAGCTTGACTACAATCGATATGCTCACTTTACCTAAAGTTAACCCACCGGACTGCCGTGCCAGAGGTACGGGGTTCGACTTCTATTCAAGACAAAATACAGGCATAGCCTTTAAAAATATTCTTTTATTTGACTATGCAGTATCGAGTTTATCCAAATAGTATGATTTACCTCTCCCGGTGATATGTCATTTCCTGATCTCATGAGGAGAACGCTTTTATCGACGACCAGTAAATTACACAGTGACCTGGGATCCGCGCTGACCCGAATGTCCACTGAATGACCAGGTTTCAGCTTTGTCACATGCCGATACTTATATTGGAAGGACACATCTACCTACAAAACATACAACATTTATAGCTATCATAATAAATCATCATCATCATCATCATCATCATCATCATCATAGTTATATACAAAATATATTAAACAAGTACTCGAATAAAATCAATATTAACATTAAAATAGTATAGTTATTAAACAACAATCCTCTTGATTACCTTGTTCTTGAATAAACCGTCAACTTCAAATATGATAGAGTCGGCAACAATTTCAGCGTCTGGCCTCATGTAATAAACAATAAAGCGTGATGTTGGCGCCATGTCGGCGGAAATCATAAAACTAACCAACGTCCGATTTCCCCTCATAAATACGCTTCCAGACGCTACAACAAGTCCTTTTGACTGAACCTGCAATATTGAAATATTAGTACATACAGTTGAAACAAACCTTCAAACGAATAGAAATTAAGAGCGTTCAAGCAAGCTATGCTACTTTTTATTTAATACAGGCAAGTTTGTTTTCATCTTAAAGCAAATGTTTTAATATAAATTGAAGAGATGATCAAAGAAAGAATGGTGTAAACAATGTAAGTATGTCAAGTCTAACACATAAACATCCGTGTTTTTAATATTAAACAAGAATTTATAATATAGGTAGGTGTGTTTGAAATATTAAGCAAGCTTTTACTTTATTAGGTAAACAAGCATATGTGTTCTTCATATTAAGCAATGGTTTTACTCCATAGACATAGTGTTCTTAATACTTAACAATGGTTTACCACGCATCAGAGTTCTCAATACAGCAAGAATTTTACCATGTAGTTAACTTGTATATTGCTCTCAGTCGCATCGAGCGAGAAGAAGGCGCTCTCACCAACCTGTAGAAATATTACATGTACCAATAATTCAAACAACGTCAATTCAAAATAAACGAGGGTTATTTTTATCTATATATCACAAGATCAATTTCAAAATCGCATTTACCTGTGCAAGTTTGTGAAATCTGCTTGCTTGAATATAGAAGCCACCTTTTGAGCGAAAGGAATGTATATCATGGGACGCAGATATTTGTTTATACTTGCACTGTAAATCATAAAACAAACACTGCATTAACTTAAAACAATGCATTACTTTGTATGTTAAAATACTTTTTTTAATTTTTGTCAAACTGTACATAAAATTAAAATCTAAAGTAAATTATCTTGGAATATTTAAACGTGTTTCCGTTGTAGTTGTAACAAACCGAACCGTAAATATTATTCTGTTGTCGAATCGGCCAGGTGTTATGGGTATAAAGACGAGGCCGTTATGTTGTACGTTGATTACTCCCAGCTCTACAACTTTAGTCTTCTCTTGTGTGGATGGACCTAGAACACAATTTTTCTTTTTTAGTAATAGTGAAATTTACAAAACGTTGCGTATTTAAGACATTTACATCAACAATAACAACAGCAATTATCTTTATTAAGTCATTGTTGTATACAACAACAACAGACACAATATTATAGAAAAATACACGTGTGGGGTCCAATGGCTAAAGTTAAGAAGTGTCCAATTGGAATGTGTTTTCTTGACAGTCTGCTTTGCGATACGTCGTAGAGCCTTGACCTCTGTCGGCTTAGTATTTAATGATGTTTGAAAAGGTTACCCCCCCCCCTTTGTAGGACTTAATCTGTGTTGCAACTATTTTGAATAAAAAACAAAACAGGTAATCATAGAGAACGCAAGACATATTTTGACGTAGATGTATTTTATTTCAATTTTCTCTCAGAAACGAGTCACCAAAAACGCATGTTTAGGAAATGCATGTGTTTATTTAAGTTCGAAAAGTACAATAAGCTAAACTTATGGTTTGTCTCTAGTGAGCTAAGCTGATCTTTTTGATCTGTCGAAATTAAAACAAACCAAAATATACTTCGTTATGGCTTTTTTCTGAACACATACCTAAAATCAGAACAAGGAGCATTGTCAATTTCTAGAAGTCTATTTAATTTAGCCATTTTTCTTATCGTTTTATTAAACATAATACGCCTTCTTTGTTTGTCAATACCCTCACTTAATCTTCTTGAACATTTTGAAATAAAATATATTGCATTTACAAACAGTTAAGAATACAAGGTAAGACCAAACGGTAGATGGTTTCATGTTTAAATTGCTTTACAAAATAAAATTGAAATATCTACAAATTCAGACACAACTCTACAAAATGTGTATACATATACGACTTTTATGTTGTCAATTAATTGACAATGTGTTTCCACTAACCTCTTGTCTCCTTATAGTAAACCGTCATGGTAACATTTACTTGGTCATTTCTTGAGGTCAAGGGTTTGTCATCCTGGTCTGACAGGAATACCTAAAATGTTCATACAATCAACAGTCAGTTTGTTTTACGAGTAATTATTAAACATGTATGTAAGTGCATGTTTCAAGTACACAATATTTAATAAAAAATGTATTTCACAATTGTAAACGATAAGAAAATATGTCACAATTACGTAAGCGGTGTATGGCAGTCCAGGTTTGAAGTTTCCCGACCCTGTCAGAAACGTGAGTTTTTCATTGTAACTGTAAAACCGGTACTCTGTGGAGCTGTTGTATGTCTTTGTGGTGAGCGTCTCTTGAACATCCGCTTTGATGGTGTAAAAACTCCATGTGTTAATCGTGATTGATTGGGATAACATACGAAGTGGTATTTGAAACTGGTATGTACCATCGATCTGTTGAACAAATGTTTACTATAAAGACGTTCAATTTAATTTTGTTCAATTGCAACGCAGAAACCCACTTATCGCACAACGAGTTATTTGTGTACCATTGTTTGAAACTAAATATCTAATGATTATGCTAAATCATGATATTAGTTGAGGAGTTTTCAAATTCTAGAACAAGTATGTGCACACGGAGCGGTAATGCGTGGTTGGCTCCCGGGAAAAATGGAGATTTACAGACCGCTATGTAATAACAAACATATTTGTACTGTCGACAACATAACAGTCAAACCAACAAGTTTTTTTCAACTTTGCAAAATATATTTCACATTGATTATATTTTTTATGTGAATGAGACAATTGCCTAAGGAAGAGTAAAGATATACATTTACCTCAAAACTCAATGTGTATTTTCTATGTTGTGCTTTTGAACTAAACATAGACAAAGTTCCCTTTCCCTTCACTGCTTTACCAAATGTGTACCTATTGATAGCGAAAGTTTAGAAACAGTTGCAACAATATAATGTTCCACTGGATCGTTAGCAAATAATATTTGATAGAGTTTGTTTAAGTAACAATATATAGTTATCAATCGCCCAGTTGATACAAGAGTGTACATACAATATAAATTATTTGAAAACAAAAACATTTTGTGTATATGTTATCTCGGAAATCTCCTTTTATAATAAACATTAAAACTACTTACATGGCGTTTATTGTTCCAACAACTAATGTGTCTGAGGTCAAACCGTAATTGGCCATATTTATAGTCACGTCGAACTTAGGTAGAACTGCAAAGACAACGTTGCGCTGATAAATAAAGCGGTATGTGGCTTCGCAGATTAAAACCCTTAATTTCTAATGTTATTGCAAAATATATTTTCTTTAAACAAATCAATTTAAAAACAAATGTTGACATATGTTGTGTATTTTAGTGCTATTATAATATAAATCGTAATCAATTTCGACAAGTTATTTACACTTAAAATAGAATAAAAACAAGTATGTTCTGAAAAGAACACAACATGTGTTCTTGGTCTTTTGTCAGACTTTTCGTTATAATCACAACGATCCTTAGTCGATTTTTATTTATTTAACACAATAACGGCGATTAAATCTACATGAGATTACCATATTCTTCAACAGTGAAGTGCTTTTGTTGCGATTTTCCCTGAAATACAAACATATTTAACAGTGACTCACCATCATACGTTTGTATGTAAACACTGTCGACATATCACGAAGTCATTGTTGTTGTCGTAAATTATGTCTGATTTTAGAAATTTTATTATCACAATGAATGTTCTATATATAAAAAGAAAATCCGTTTATGTTTTGTTGTTTTTGCGTAATCGGCTTTGCATATGTCCGTGTTTTATGACCAAATAGTTTATTGTCAAACCATCTGCTGTTTGAATTAAACGCACATTTGTCATACGGCAACATCCCTACAACACGGGGTAAATATCCAAATAGTTTACATTACAATGAAAACGGGTTTAAAGCAAAATTATAAAGTTTAAAAATGTTAGAAAAAGATTTTTTCTATTAAATCGAATTTTTCATGGTACAGAAATTATAAGCTTATACATAATTTTAACAGTTTCTAGCCATTTCCATTAAAGATGATATATCTGTATTTTTAGGGCAGAATTGTTTACATCGTAGATTTTAACCATATTTAAGCGGTGTAGCCTACTACCGTAAATATGTGAAACTGCCAAATATAGTTATTCTTGCATGTAAAAGTATAACAGAAACAAGAAATGTCTTTAAAAAAGACAAACGGCGTCAGATTAAAAAAGGAAGAAAATATAACACAAGGTTAAGTACTTGTACATAAATCTTACACAGATGACAGAAATCTTAAAATGAATATTGTCAAGTGGACAGCTATTTTGGCCAATTTTGGTAGAAAGTAAGTGATGTCTTCAAATTCCATTATGGAGATTCATTACTTGTGTAATGATAAACCGAGGCAAAAAAACTTGCAAGTCTTATCTTGTACACATAGCACATGCTCAAGCCAATAATATTAAATGAGAGTTTCAAGTCAAAAGTAATATAATCTCTACTAGACAAATGAGCTCATAGTCGCAAACATGGACAATAATACGTACATATAATTTATTCATAAAATATTTTTTTATTGTTCCAGGTTTTAATTTAATTCATTACTTATAATAGTGGAATTTTTACCTCTTAGATTCAATTAAATTCCAGAGTTATATCTGACCTTCTGCAAATTTTACAGTACAAACCTATTTCATGACTCAAAGTGTAAATCCCGGAATTAAGACGTCGTGAGGCGAACCTAATAATTATTGGGTAATATGTCAGACTTTTTACTATAAACCGGTTCACATCTGGATACGTAATTCATTTTATCCATAAAATATTTTGTTTGACACGTAACTGTATATTGTTTCAATATAAAAACACTTTAGAAAGCAATACCCCAAAAAATTAATCTACGAACGAAGCAAAATTTCGTAAAAC
>Ga0224511_10001996_pt1 | contig 13219 bp, 4 predicted proteins | sample SF_May12_sed_USG_2_FD_169988 | JGI IMG/M metagenome (GOLD analysis project Ga0224511, IMG submission 169988) | Sediment microbial communities from San Francisco Bay, California, United States - SF_May12_sed_USGS_8_1 | ecosystem: Environmental > Aquatic > Marine > Sediment | place: USA...
TACAAGTGAACATTTCATGACATAAAGCACTTCCCATAACAATTCATGAATTTGCATATCACACCAAGCTTCATAATAGACCGTCTCTGTAAAACAGCCTCTGTTTTACTTTTTCTTGTTATATGTGGAATACGTTTAAAAAGCGATATAAACGTTCTTTATTTTGTTTTACGGCACGCTGAACGCATTACGCTAGGCCCAATATGTCCCTACTGAGGGATACTGACAAAAGCCCCTGTGGACAAAAGCCCCTTCAACTAAAAATGACATGGCGGACAAAAGCCCCTTCATAAATTTTACAATTAGGACAAAAGCCCCTTCATGAATTTTACAACTACATGTAGGACATTAACCCCTTTTGCTTTTGTCCTACACTTCCCTACTGTTCCCTACTTTGTGTACCAATGCCTTATTTTCCCCCTACATTTAAAACAGTCCTATTATTCCTGCATGTTGACGTGTCATGATGTGCAATTAGAAAAAGAATACTAAAACAAGTCTTTTTATCGTTATTTTAACATAATGTTAAAAACGCATAGATTGGCTTTTTGCAAATAATGTATATTTTAGTACCTTTAAATGGCACAAGGTTATAAAATCATTTAAGTAGGACGAGAGTCTAGCCTATGACCTCCTGCTTGCTTCTTCAACTTAGATACCTCGATAATATCCGTTGACATTCCAACGTGTTACCCCACCTACCATTCAACGGGTGCGGTATTACCTCATTTGTCGACGCATTATGCCATAACACACAGAAGCGTGCGGTACGCCTATGTTTGGTGGAGAAGAAATTTCGATAAACATTTTTATTGATATATTTTTACTATTTTTAATAACACAGTTTTACCTATCAAATGTAAATTATTAAAGTGCTATTCATCTTTGCTTTCTTGTATTCCATGTGCAATGCTCTTTTATTCTGAATAAACTATATAAGAGGGGTTACCCTCATTTAGTGTGGCCACTTGACCACTTATCTACATTTTCGACCTACTTGCTTATAGAATGCGTGGTTAAATCAGGCGTGAGATGGTCACGGAAGGTTTGCAGTATAAAAACATTGGAAAGAAAACAGTAATTATAATAAATCACACATTATAGAATAACATAACATTTAGTGAATGCTAATATAGATCTTAACGATTTAATATTCACGCTGAATAAAAAAGTTAAAAATAACATTTTTGCTGAAATGCATGACAAGATAAGCAAAAATATATAATATTTCAATGAATTTTGATTAACAGTGACATTTTAATTTAGATACTATCTACTTCTTTTCAAAAGTTTTAATAACAAAATATGATATTTGCCAGCAGCGCTGAGGTACTGACAGTGTCTGGCTTCAAATGTAGTTTTTCTTTATTTCCTAGAGAAAACAAAAAATGTGTGACCAATTTAGTCCGCATACATGCAAATATTTTATCTGGGTAATGAATAGAAGATCTTAATATTTATATTCACTGTTACCAATTCCTGATTCAAATGAGTAAGATTTGCGTTATTCATAAACATTTTTACACTACATGCCCACAAATATAATATCAATAAAAAGTAAATATCATAATTATATAATTTATTTAAACGTTAGATAACTTTTGTTGTTGTTTTAAATTTTTTGCTATAGAAGTTATTTTTAAAATACAAAAGATATAGTTTAAGATAATTTACAACGTCTTTTATACTGTACTCCATTCCGGACATCGAAAGTCCCTGGCGACCAATCATAAACGGACCTCAGCACGTTTCGCGCATCGACCTCGCTCAAGGACTCGGTAAACTTTCCAAATAGGTGGACGTGCAAGTGATATGATATCCAGCTCGTCTTAAACAACCAAAACGGGTTTGATGCGGTAAAAATACATTTAACATATACACATGGTACCAATTAAAAAAGTTCTTATATATAATGTTACTATCACCCGGAAAATGTATATTGTTTATTTTGTTCTATTAATTGGCACATGTTTAGTTCCGTTATAATTGCTCTGTTTAATGTTTTCGTTCAGACCGCGCCTTCACTAGGTCAGGACCGCTGATGTGTTCGTACGAGGCCATGTTCGCTAGTATCTCAACCTTGCCCAATCCCGATCCATGTTACCAAATGATTTCCGCTAAATACCTATCTCCACCTCGCCCAATCCAAATACCTGTTACTAAACTATGACCGCTAAATACCTTTCTTAACCTCGCCCAATCCAAATCCCTGCTTCCAAACGATAGCCGCTAAATACCTATCTTAGCCTAGACCAATCCCGATCTCTTCTACCAAACGATGACCGCTTAATACCGTTCTCAATCTCGCCCAATCCCGATCCCTGCTAACAAATGATGGCCGCTAAATACTTATCTCAACACGCAAAATCCAATCTCTGCTAATAAATGATCAACAATAAGACATATATAATAACCTTAACATTGAGTGATTGCAAACATAGATTTTAACGATTCAGAATTGTATCACGTCAACGGTTAACGAAGTAAAAGCAGATAGGAACTTTGTTTTATTTCCAAAATATGCACTCTGAATAAATGACATTATTGCTGAAATGCATAACATTTGTTTTAATATAAGTACATTATAATGCAAGATACGCTACATGCCCACGAACATAGTCCCTGACGACAAATCATAAACGTACATCAGCACGTTGCGCGCATCGACCTCGCTCAAGGACTCGGTAAACTTCCAAAGTAGGTGGACGTGCAAGTGATACGAGATAAATACATTGGTATGATGTCCAGCTCGTCTTTAACAGACTGCGACTTCACAGGTTAAAACCGCTGGTGTGTCCATACGACGCCATGTTCGCTAGCATCTCAACCACGCCAAATCCCAATCCCTGCTACCATTCATTGCCGCTAAATACGTATCCAAATCACGCCTTATCTTGACTCCTACTACCAATCATAGTCGGTAGCCCTCCTACCAAACATTTGCCAGTAAATATTTATCTCTATCTCACAAAATCCTGATCCCTTCAACCATATAATTGCCGGTAAATAATTTAAGGTCTTACACTAAAAATTCTGATCACTTCTACCAAATAATTTCTAGTAAATACATGTATTCATCTTAGCCTTGCCCGATATCGACCCCTGCTACCAAGTCATGGTCGGTACCTTTTTATCTCAACCTACCTCGATACCTTCTATCAAGTCATGGTCGGTACATTTTCATATCAACCTACCCCGATTCCTTCTACCACGTCATGGTCGGTACATTTTTATCTCTACCTACCTCGATTCCTTCTACCACGTCATGGTCGGTACATTTTCATCTCTACCTACCTTGATACCTTCTACCACATCATGGTCGGTACATTTTCATCTCTACCTACCTTGATACCTTCTACCAAGTCATGGTCGGTACATTTTCATCTCTACCTACCTTGATACCTTCTACCAAGTCATGGTCGGTACATTTTCATCTCAACCTATCTTGATACCTTCTACCAAGTCATTATCGGTACATTTCATCTCTACCTACCTCGATACATTCTACCAAGTCATGGTCGGTACATTTTCATTTCAACCTACCTTGATACCTTCTACCAAGTCATTGTCGGTACATTTGTACCCCAACCTACTTCGATACCTTCTAGCAAGTTATGGTCGGTAAAAATTCATATTAATCCCGACTCCTTTCACCAAACCATTGCCGGTAAATATATAGAGTTAAATGTAATGGTGGTGTTAATATTTCTATATAAATAATATTTGTTTAAACATTGTAAAACTCTTGAAATAGGACCGGTTGATTTATGTTTAAAACGACACAATTGTACATCACGTTGATGCCAACTTCATTCTGCGAATAACCTATCTGTTTTACACAAGATGTCCGCTCCTGAACGGACGCAAAAAAGTACAGGTTCGACCTATTGCGGGGAAGCTCACTTCCGGTCTCTGATTTCCACCTAACTGGCACTGATGCCCATGCCCTGCAAGCCAACACTTTTGACTTAAACATCAACTTCAACATTATACTGCCAAAAGTCAATATTGACTTCTTAAGGCAGTGCGTTAACGTTCCCTGGTTATGCGTTTGTAGGTTTTATGTTTACATACAGTTGAACGTCATTATGGCGAACTTCATTAAGACGAATACTTCATTATGACGAAGTGAAAGTTCGGTCCCGAATTAAATCCTTCTTATGTTTATTAAAATCAGTTGTTTATATCGAAGTTTCTTTGTCGAACTTCTTAAGTGTCAAAGTGTATTGTGCGGTCCTGAGGTGGCGTTTTCTACATAAAATCAAAGGGTTAAGTGGAACCGCTGTTTTTCAGTTTACGCATTTATCAACACAGACCGTGGTGGTGGAACATTGCGATGATTGCGTCACAATAAAATGAAGCTTCACACCAATCTCGCGCTCTACGCGTGTAATTTGTAACCGCTATTTGTGGTATTTAGTGACAGCTTTAAGACATATTGAACCAACTGATACCAATAGTCATGCCATAATTTGAGTGATCGACTTATTGAGTAGTGCATATAGTATAAAATTGAAAAGTTTCAAGCCATCTTCGTTAGTTCGGCTCCAGGTCAACTGACTCTCTGTGGTTCGGTTATACAGAACAATAAGCATCTTCCAAATTGTCATTACGTTATTATCATAACGTCAAATTGTCATAACGTTGTTTTCATAACGTGGCAAGATATCGAAATATCATAGCGTTATTATCATAACATAGAAAGATATCGATTCTAAAAATGTCTGAGCGCGATCCAATAAATGTGCTTAAAATACTAGTGCTTTTTACCATTAAAATTTATTGACACAAGCCAACATGGTAGGACAACAAGAACATTTACTGTAAATGTTGGATATTTCTTTATAAAAGACGATAACATACTTAAAATATTTTTTATTTACGTATTTTATCGTTTTCTTTTATATTCTCCAATAAACGAAAATAGGTCGAATTGTAAAATAATGCTTGAGGGTAAGCATTCTTTTTAAAACTGATATTTTGGCTCCCCATAATGACCAATTGGTTATCTCGAACCCTTCCTATGTGGAATAATTTATCGGGCCCCTACCACTTCGTCATAACGAAGTTCAGCTGTACAATATACTGTTTTTCTCACCGGACTGCTTGGCGATTCAGACAGTATAAGCGTTTCATTTACTGAGTCAGAGAAAATGGCGACACTTAATATGTGTTATATTAAATCCTAAGGCGGTCATGTATGACGCATAATTATTAAATAAACTGCGCTTGTTAGATGATATTTGCGAGCGCGTCACTCATTATAATAATAAAAGAGTATGATAATTGCAAAACGATATTAATCACTTTAGCCTTTTGAAGTAAATATACGCCCACTATATTCCCGCTATTTATATCTTTTGCTGTGTTTTATTAATGATGATAAAAAGTTGGCTAATTGAAAACCGTCATAAATATCACACTTAATCGTTTTTGAAACGCATCTGTACTTGTCTCACATAAAGTTTGTATTACACATTGCCTCATTATAAAGCAATAGAAAACGTACTAAACGTATATCGCTATGTACGTCTCTGTGAAGCTGGGTCTTTAAAGATGCAATGTCTGTATATTAAAAAACGTATAACTGGCCACCAACTTTGCAGTATGTTATGTATACAGGCTGACCAGCGGGCCCGACTTTTCCTACCTTTCCTACTTTTCCCTACTTTTTGATCCAGAGCCCTACGTTCGCCTACTTTTTTTAGAAAAACAGCTCTACTATCCCTACTTTTTGGGGTGTCATGATGTCAAATAAAATAAAGAACACTTAAAACATGTCTTTTTACACTAATTTTTAACATAAAATCTATTGTTTGTTAATAGAAAGCCTCTCACGGCTTCCAGCAATGTATATGTTAATACATTTTAATCTTTAATCTTTAAAAATACCTAAGTCTTGATAAGTCGTGTTAAAGTTCTCATTTATGCCGCCGCCGCCCCCCCCCCTGAAAGTGTAGATTTTTACCTGATTTTACGATATAAACGCAAGAAAATAGCCTTACTATCCCTACTTTTGAGCAGCAAAATCCCTATTTTCACCCTACATTTTAAAAATGTTGAGCCCTACTTTTGCCCTACTTTTTATAGAAGGTCACTGGTCAGCCTGTGTATACTAATTTAATTAACATCGCAAAGGTAATGGCAGCAGTTCATAAATCACACTTTTTCAATGAAGTTGTTTTTTCTGTAATACTTTCATATTGACGAGAAAAGGATCCACTGCTAAGTTATGGTTTCAAGTACAATGTAAACAATTTTGATAGCAAGATACAGACATGTCATCTTTAAATAAAGTGGCGGTCGCTATAGTGACATAACAATTTGAAGGAAAAAGCATTTGCATACATGGTGATTCTAAAATTGTTACGAATAGTTTCTTCATCATAAAGCACCCATACTACATCTAAAGAAGTGAGGTGGAGGTGTGCGTACGTGCATGCGTGCGTTCAGTCGTGTGTGTGTTGAAACTTTTTATTATTCGACCCAACGTTATGTTTGTAATGTCTGTTTTGCCTGTTTCGTACTTTTCTAATTGTGTTTGTTTTTGTACCGACCATTTTGTCATTTTGCCCATAAACCTGACCCTATCTACATTGTTTACAACATTTTTAGAACATCATTTTAAATTATATTGTAAGAATGAAAGATAAATACTTTCGTAGTTGGATATTATTTTTTGTAAACATGTGTGACACCATAGAATACAGGTCAAGTAAGATATTAGAACTGGTTGGATCAAGGTAATATTCACCATGACTAAAACTTTGAATATACTTTTATGTGAAAGGTATTTAAAAAAAACTTGGTTACATCATGGAGACTACGTCGCTCGCAAAAATGAGTTTCTTACTTTGCAAAGGGTGGATGCATTTTAAAATAATAAGGCAACACGTTAACATTGCATAAACGGAGAGTAGCACCGAAGAATTGCATTCAATTTGATACATTAAAAATGTTACCAGACGTAAAGGGGTTTCCTTTTCTCAGTTGAATTAAACTTACTACAGTTGGTGGCTAGTGCGTGTGTGGCGCCTTTAACTACATCATTGTGTAGTTTTTTCTGGTTGGTCATAATGTATCATTGATTTGAGTTGTTTACATTTGATAATAGAGTTCTGCCTATGCGCTAGGGAACGTCCGTGGTGTGGCATCTTTCATTACTATTGATGAACAGCTTCAATAAAACCGAGACTGCTATTTTCCAATGCTTGTTATGCTTCCTGGGGCTTTCCCTTTTTAATTGAATTAAAGGTTAAATATATCAATCAGTCTAGCTAATGATGGTCTAGCCTCTTATTTTCGTCATAAAACGGATATATTTGAAATAACTTGGCACAGATAATGCCATTGATGAGACAGAATTACTTACAGAAGAAGCTAATTGAAATCTTTAAAAAGTGGTCAGTCTTATAGGTCAACGGTCAACATAGGTCTAGATAATGTTTGTCCTCAATCACCACCATGGACTTATGCTTGTTAACAATAACTTGATACACGTGTTTACACCGCAATGACACAAAGTCATGGAGGAATTAATGTTAGGCATTAAAAGGTGTTGGAAGATAAATATGTTTGAAAAGGTTGGTCAAACTTATTTTCGTCTACAAAACACCCAAACATTTTCATTCTGCAACAATATCGCGTGTTAATTTCAAACAATATTTTCAGGTAGAAAAAATGGGGACCCGGGTATCATAAATGGAGGATACAGGTTTTCCAGCACATAATTTCTTCCGGAGACCTGGGAAGGGGATGTTTACATGTATGTTGTTTACATTTGAAAATAGAGTTCTGCTCATGCGCTAGGGGGCGTCAGTGGTGTGGCATCATTCGTTGCTGCTGGTGGGCGGCTTTGGTGGAACCGAGGCTGCTGTTTTTTTCGTGCAGGCTATGCTTCCTGAGGGCTTTCCCTTTCGTCGGTTTAATGATATTGACAATGACAACGTTTGTGCGGTACGTCCATGGCGTTTTTATTATCAAACGGGGTTGATAGATTTAACTCTGTTTTCATTATTCTGACATGTTGTGCTACGGCAGCCATTCCTTATTCCACACAACTGTGATTCTTGAACCGATGACTTATGGATTCTAAAGTGTTTTTTAATTAAACGTACTGGGTAATATGTTTTATGTTATTTTATAATGGTTACATTAGCAATATACGTATATATTTTTTTGTTTCTGAAAGAACAATTGGCGTTTATTTTACATGACCCCCATGGCTGTGTTGCACGAAAATGACTTCGTTGTTTAAAATTTAAAAATCAGCTGAATAATGGATTTAAACAAAAGTGAAATTAAAACAATGTAATTCATTTCTAAAATCGTTGCAACAAAGGCCTTTAATTTACAGAACAATTTTTTCGAAAACGAAATTAAAGTGCTAAGACTTTCTGTAAGTAGCTCGTGCCAAACGCACTGTAAAAATTACAACTCAAGAAAAATGTGTATTAATAAAAGTTAATTACGGTGTAGAAAATGATAAAGTATCAAAGCTTTAAATCCAATGCTATAACGAAATAACAAAAATAAAGAAAACAGTAACCAGAAAAGTCACGTACACAAGTGCGAACTGTACATGTAGATGATATTATACATACATGATTTATAATCTTCAATGGCAACTAAACGCAATAATGCAACACAAATATAGGTTTAATAATGTCACTTTAACAAAACCAAACACGTAGACGACACATCATATATATTAATTGGTGTTTAAGGCATACACATTAATTGATGTCTAAAGGCTAGGCTAGGGCTAAGCTAATAATCGGCCTAATGATATTTTGATGTCGGGAATACATTTCCATTAATGTTTAGACTGGAAACAACAAGTCACGCAGTATTCTTCAATACCGTATTTCCACACAATTTCTTGAACCGTTAATCTAAAATGACACACAGTTTGGAACCGTCTTTATGTTTGTCTACTATCATGAATACCGTCTTGACAATATCTTTATCTGGGATAAAAGGTTTGCTCTGGAAACGAAGTGTCTCGGTGACCAAACATAGAAACACCTGTAAAGCGATTGGTATGCACATAGTTTTACAATATATACATGTATTTATGTATATTTTCATGATGTCTAATGCATGGGTTTAAAATAATCTGCGGTGTCAAAAAATGAAACATGCACACGCAAGCTTATGTCGGCTTTTACCGATAAAGACTTGTAAATTAATTCAACTTAGAAAGCGGCAGGCACCGAGGAAGCACAGCCTGCATGTCGAAAATAGCAGCCTCGGTTTTATTGACGCTGTTCATTAATGGTAATGAAAGATGCCACTCCAATGACGCATGAGCGGAACTCTATTTTCAATTGAAAACAAATTGAATTAGGATCCCTGAGGACCAGAAAAATATAGCTACACGCTGATGTATTACGGGGCGACATTTTACTTAATATTGTTGTGTTAATTCTTTTTATAATTGCTATGTTTCCATTACTGTCGTTCGAATTGATTTGTTTTCTGCCGATCCTCAACAACCGTGATTTGTTCACAGAATGTGAACTTACATCAAGTTTTGATTTTAGGCACGGGGAGGTAACTGGCACTGGTTATAATGCTGTGTACGACTCTGTTATCTTTTCGTGCTAGGTAGGCTATATCATTGAAGGTGAACCCATAGTGTGCCTGAAAAGCGGAAACTGGTCTCACACCATTCCTACCTGTTGTATGGTTGCTGCTGAATAATAGTAAACAAAATACTTACAATGTGTATACTTAAAATAACCTCGTTGTGTAAAGCCGGACAGTTGAGCACATGGCTCTTAAAATTCTGATGTGTTCTTGTTTCAAAGGGTACCCAGTACTACAAAAAAATTGTGACAATTTGTATTACATATAAATACTGGTACTAGTGTTAAATTACTTCTGAACAGTTTTGAAATGAACATTTATAAATACCTCATGTCAAAGTGTTCATTCTTCTATCAAAATGAATATACAATCTAAGGTGTCCTCTTAGATACTAGATTCATGGAAAGAGATTCTTCAATGCTGATACATATCCAAAATACACATTCATTTTTATTTATTCCAATAATCCACTACAAGGTGTTATGTGTACAATAGTTCATTGTACGTGTCATTACTAGCCGTGGTATATAACTATAATTAAATTGTCCGCCTTTTAGTTACTAATCTTTGTTGACCGCACCAATTATGAAGATGGCACATGTGATATGCGCAAAAAAGTTATTTGATCCAAACCCTTCGCATATCTTGTATATAAAGACACATTCAACATTGTACTTGAAAGCTTCGGATATCGGCGATGTGTGTCAGCTAGATGGCGTTGCCTGTTCCGATGAGTTTTCCACTTGTTCTTCGCAGTCAGATGGCCGTTTAAAGTGCACATGTGCTACTCTTTTTCAACAGGGCAGCCCTTGGTGCTAAGACAAAGGTGCCACGTGGAGTTGGGGTATGAATCGTGCCCTAGGGCAAACACCGCGTAAAGCCGTACAACGGCACCCACGTGTGTCAGTGTGTTGGTGGATACGTACGTTGTTGGATACTTTGTGAGGGACGATGGATGCGTCAAGGAGGGTAAAAAGGGATTTAATTTACGAATTGGTTTCGGTAAACAACTATTCAATATTGCAAATATTTTATTATTAGTAATACAGTCAATAAAATGAAGATGGGAAAGATGACAAGATGACAATTACAATGTCTTTTGAACGCAAAACGCTTTTGACAGGTCTACTTAAGAAGTGTTATGTTTACCTAAACGTTACGTGTTAGCTGGTGCAGCTTTGCACATTTATATTTGTTTTATGCTTCTGGAAATTATGGGTTTTGTCAATCTAACAATATCAGATGTACGAAAAAAAACAAATGTTGGTGATAGAAGCAGCGCCTTCGATTATACGAAATAAAACGGTAGCTCTAGACAACAAAACACGGCGATCACTATTCCACTAAACCACGGCGTCATATTAAGGAGGAGATACAAAGCTAAATGCCCAAAATAGTCAGTTTGTTAAAAAACTATCAATAATATTGATATGACTTAAGTAAAATATTGTTATGTTACCTTAAAAGTACAGTTCTTTAGTATATAAACATAAAAATAATTGTTAATTCACCATTAATTAGCCAAAACAATGGATTTCACGCGGGCCACCAGCAGAACTCAAAATTTAATAGGAACATACCTTTCACTCCTAGCCATACTAAACCCCATGCACCAACGAAGGTCATCTTAGAGTTTTATAAGTCAAACATCAATAGTTTGTCTAAAAAAAGAAATGTTATAAAAAAATGGACGTAAACAAAAGTTTGAAACAAAATCGATTTGTCTTTTTTTGACAAACGATTGATGTTTCACTAGTCTTTTAACGCAGGTCGCTAAGTAAAGGACATTACTATCTAATTATTAGTATCTAATCAGAAGTGAAAACCCTACTGTAATAGTCAAGGGATAGAATGTTCGATGCGATATTGGTCAACTAAAACAAGTTGACGACATTCACCGGCATGTAAATCTGCACTCTAAATCATTTACAGTTTATGGCGTGTTTCATCCGATGAGCGCAGATTCTTCCAAATACCTATATGTATACATATATATAAAATCTTAACTATTCTGTTTTAATACCCTGTTCATATAATATGTTCCGGCCTTTTAGCTCACTTGGTGCTCTGGTGAGCTGTTGTAACCTGCCTACATGTATGTCCGTCGTCCGTCGTGCGTTGTCCATGTTTCAACATATTTACAAAAACATCGCCTCTTAGACACTTAACAACAAAAAGAATGGGTAGTTTCTACTCGATTTGTGCACGTGGTTCCAAATTCGTGAAAACATAACTGTTAGGCCTTAAGTGACTTCGCCCGAGCGGTCACAATTGTACATAGATAAACATTTAATCGATCTCTTTTTCTTTACGACATTTGCTTAAATTTCACAATATGCTCCTTGGGTGAACATCTACCAACATATCAATTGTAATTCTTGGCTGAAAAACTAGGTCAATGGCGCCAAGATGAGAATATTTTGAAAAAGAAAGAATGTTGTAAACAATGAAGACTTCTTAAGTTTAAGGGTGCCATGATAAAATGGCACGTACAAAAAGAGACAGTATTGTCTTTGTCACAATATTAGTTTTTGATTTTATTGAAATTTTATTTCTAAAAAGATAAAATATATGATTTTTTATATTTAGCACTGAAAATATGTGAAATGGGGTGTAAATATAATTAATAAGCTGTGTGGTTGATTAATTTACTGAAATATGAACGTCTTAAGGGCTCCATAACCAGCCCTGATGACGATCATACTTCAGTGAACAAGTTTAACACGAAATCTAAACATTTAATATCACACATTTGTAAAAGGATAACAATTTTAAAAGCATTACAACATAAAGAAATTATACAATCATCCTAGCAAGTTGTCTAACAATCAAAGAAGCACATCGACTTGATCGACATAAACTGACACATCACTGTTTTTTTTATTTATGTGCATTAATGATTATAAATATAAGAGGAAACCTCAATCTTAAACAAGACAACAACCAGAATAATAATAATAATACAGTAGCAAACGCTACATGCTTTTGGAATCGATTGTAATCGCATTCTTTTCCTTCTATTCATTGCTTTCTCAAAACCAAGTATTTTATATATTAACGGACGATGCTTCATTTATGCTATCATATTAAACACTAATTTCGAGATGGTTGTTTATCTAATGATGGGGATCTGTTCGAACCACTATACATATAAATTGTAACCTTTTATTCTACTTTTACGATTGTAGGAACACCCTCTTAAATAGTTTTCGTATTTTAAGCATTAATCGGCATTTTTGTTCAATGGTTAGAGAATGGAAACAATGTTCATACTTATGTGTTAATATAAAATGATGTGATGCTCAGAGAAACAAATGTAGCAGACCATGCAGGCAGGGTCAAGTTTAAGGGCACCATGACAACATGGCCCATTCAGTCACAAACACAGCACAACAACACAAGCTCTTAACAAAACCTAACGAACATTACACATGAACATCTTCTTTTTCATTTAAATGAATCCTCCAACAAATATTGAGTCACTTCCTGGTAGGTTCAGGTTCTGTCATTGGTGGTTAAAACCAGTTTTCCACAGCTACAAATCTTACACTTACTCAACCTTTATTGGAGAAGATAATGAGAAGAAAATGCATTTTCGCTCAATACTCTGGTTACGTAGAATATGAAC
>Ga0224511_10001997_pt1 | contig 13215 bp, 9 predicted proteins | sample SF_May12_sed_USG_2_FD_169988 | JGI IMG/M metagenome (GOLD analysis project Ga0224511, IMG submission 169988) | Sediment microbial communities from San Francisco Bay, California, United States - SF_May12_sed_USGS_8_1 | ecosystem: Environmental > Aquatic > Marine > Sediment | place: USA...
CATTCATAGCACTCCATACTAAGCTGTAGCTGGCAAGAAGACAAATATCTAAACCAGCAGCTTCACCGTATACAGTGAAGATGTCACTATTAGTTCAAAAACAAACTAGCACTCGCGATCGAGTAAAGAAATTGCTTCACACCATGACCTTAACTCTTAACAGATCCTTCTCGACAAATACAAGTTGGGTTCACCCAATGACATAAATCTGTTTAACTGCTCAAGAAAGAGCACAAACGAAAAGCGCAATCTGACAAAGGATCTTTGACTTTTTGTAATCGGAGATTTTTGCTTGAGAAAAAAAATCAATGGCATTTTGTGCATTCGGTTGCTCCCCACCGAAATTTTTGACAAAATTTCGGTCGTGAGTGCGTGAACACACAGCCGTGGTGAGGAATCGTGGTTGAGATCAGGATAGGTTTTCTCTCAACTTAAACTCATCGGTTAAGGCCGAACAATCATTCGTGATTGGCTATCCCAATGTAGTAATCAAGTCTCTTTATGGTAACCTTGACATTTGACTAAACTATCACGCTAATGCTTACTTTTGGTCGCGGAAGTCAATTCGCGTGCTCTCGGCGGCAAACCTCAACCGAAAGTGAAAGATGCGTTTTTAAATCGTGCTTGTCGGTCTCGCTCTTGAACAGTTTTTTAGATTTAGCAACTGAAATCCATTTTGGTCGAGAAAAAAACTGAGTACGCAAATGCACATAATGAGGAGGAGCTTTTCTAAGTCATTGTTTTAACCATTGAAGGGTGACAAAATTGCTTGAAATAATGAGTTTTCTTATAGATCCTTTGAAAGGCTTTATAAGAGGGCTATTTCTCTGGAGCTGTTATTTTTGGCCCAGTTTTTAGCTGACTCACCAGAAACTCTTCTCCTATAAAATCTGCTTTGCGTAATAGGGCACTGTGCTGTTGGCAAGAAATCTGAGCCCTTAATGGCTCGATGTACTGGGCGCTATACGCCTTGCTATATGTAGGCCGAGAGTCTTCTGTATATAATATTTATAATCTCATGATGGGATAAGGATAGTGGAACTTAGAGGTCGAGCACCGGGCTCGCAAATAATTGAACCTGGGTTAGAATTCCAGTTATTGCCGACTCACACTGTGAGAGTTAGCTCTTTACATTAGTCCTAGGTCAAAACGAAAACCATGCATGCAATGTTATTATGAGGTAAAGCGTTAATACATAAAATACTGAAAATCACTGTACATTACAAAGCCTTTAGGTTCGGAAAAACCAAAAGCACGCAGCCACGCTGACATGTGTCAAGATACGCAGCCACATTGCATGCCGTGTTCCACTAACAACCACGATAATGTATTATCCCAGTTATTGAACATTGTCTTAAGAACATAGATACGTAAGCAATAACTTAAGGACTTGGCAAATATGAAAGTTATTTAGTGAAACCAGTCTGGACTGGTTCGTGCATTCTGGTTGGCAATATGTAAAACTTCAATGAATTCTCAGCTGTACGACTGGAAAGGAATTAGACATTATTGCATACCTGCAAGCCTGGCTGGGAGTAACAAGTCAAAATGAGTTATACTTACTACATGGGGTCGAAAATTTCTAGTATCAAATGTAAGGTAATCTTTATTCTTTTTAAGTAAAATGTTACCAAATACAGATAATAAAACATAACAATATATTAGAATAGATGAAACCCATGGTTTGTGTTCACTTGCAAGAGTTTTCTATGAAAAGTATGTTGTATTTTGCAGAATCTTTGGTGAAGTCACAATAATTGCAGAATGTGTTTCCGGCTTTGGAATGACTGGCTTTCTGTTAAGTTCTGCCCATTTGAGTTCAGAAATATATATATTTTAGGAATTTTAATTAGCAAGCTGACCAGTCACTGGAAGAGCCAAAGAAATGCATTTTTTATGTAACTGAATGGACTGTATGCTAATGCCACTACATACACATACTCCACATCATTCCAGGATTGTTGGCTCTGGTGTGACAGATATTATCAAAGCTGGAGAAACATCTCAAACATTCGTGTTAAAGCAAGCTCTTCAGCAACAGCCCTGCCTGTAACAACTTCCAAATTTAACAAGCAAAGTTGTGCAAGGATACAACACGAAACGAGACTTTATTTGCTGGCATTCAAACCGAGGCAAAACAAGATACTATGGACTGCAAAATATGGAGACCAGCTATGGTGAAGGACAAGGGATTCGCCTGGGTAGTGCTCTGTCTGTCTTTTTTATCGCATGCTACTCACCTTGGATTCACTCTTGGAATTATAGGTATGTTGTCTTCTACTTTTCTTTCTTCTTTTGCACCCTAATAAGTGCCAGAGTAACACAGGTATTGTACAGGTTCTCCGCTGCAGAGAATCCTGGCCAGTGTAGGGGGTATGCAGGTAGGCTGCAGTTAGCCTGATAAGGGAAATTTGCCTATTGAGTCTCACTGAGGCTCCGTGTTTCGCAGCTATTTGTCTTTGAGATTAGATTAGATTATGTTCTGAGTGGATAAACTGATCAGCGGAAAATTACAGAGCAGGTACATAAAAAAGCTTGCTTACCTCAGTGTTCATTGTCTAAGCGAAAAACAGACAAAGCAGCTCAGCCATCAGAGGCTGGAAACCATTGTGCCTAAACAATTGTTACGGCGCCATACTCCGTGTTTCCAAACAGGCTAATGTTCGTTGTGCATTGCCCTGCCACTAATCCAATGCACCAGCAATGGGCTGTACTGCACGAACATGCGCATTGGAGTTTTCTGCTTGATCGGACAAGTTGTTCGAATGTGTTAGGACGAGGCGACTCAGGGTCTATAGTGCAATAGCCAGAAAAATACATTTAGTCGCTGTCGCGGTGGTCCGGACGGACTAACGCTTTTAGCTTTTATTTAGTTGCCAACACGAATTTTTATGTTTGCGTGATTTCAGCCCCTTGGCTAATGCACCAGGCACCCATCATTAAAAGCAAGATATAGCCCTCTTTACACAATGCATCAGGACGACGTTACCACGTCTGAAAACGCTTCGTAACTAGGCATAGTAAAAGCTTAGGCAGACATATTAAGCTTAATACGCTCAGCAACTTCGTAAAATTTTATTGCAATTACATTTTGAACTATTCATAATTAACTAGTGATCCGCATAATGGACACCCAACAGCGCAAAACTTAATGGGTGATGTTTTTCCCTTTTGTCTTTACCCCACTTCCTAGTTCTCAATTCCCTGTGTAAGCTTTATCTCTGATGAACACGAAGATTTTGTCAAAGCGCGGGCGCAAAATATAGTCAGTTGTCGTATTTTCCACCTCCATTCGCTTATTTTGGGTTAAAACCTACAAATTACTTTACAAAATTTCCAATTCCTATAGTCATGATTCCTCCCCGGCATTAATTTCTCTAAAACTATTATTCAACAATAAGGCCCGCAATAGGAGACCGTTATGATTGAGATTTGAGCCCAAGCGACGGTGATTACAGAGCTTTACCACTGAACTGTCCCACTATCCCTTGTTCAACTAAATGTTAATAATTCACAAACCATGATGCGCTCCCATGGCAACAAAACAATGGGGTAACGTTTTAAATTTCATTTTCGATCTATACCGTTACCAATATCAATTGAAATGCTCACTCCATGACAGTCATTCGAGCTCAATGAACGAAACTACAAACTATTGGTTGCCAGGGATAGTTTTTATTGCCATACATGTGCACCGGCATAGTGTGTTATGTTTCATAGATTTCCTCCAACACTGTGTGGCTATAGTCCACTTCCTGAGTGAATAAGGGTAACTAGCGCGCCGTACTCTGCTACAGGAAACAAGCTGTGTCTAGTGACTTTATGAGTGCAGTCATTTCCTGATTTTTATATGACAATAATATTACTTGAGTGCAATGTGTCATAAGGCAAGCACGTGGAATACTGGGATAGCTCAGTGGCACGAGCAATTGACTCATGCAAGGCGAAAATATCTTGGGTTTAAGCAACAATCTCGCAGGGCTACAACTGTAGGGATGAGCGCCCTGCATAGTTCCTATCGCAAGCGTCGGAATAAACCCCAGCACCAAGCAGATGAACAATTGCTCTGATAGCAAAATGAAATTAAGAACCAGTATAGCTGGTCACATGGTCTTACAAATGCTGGGAATTTCCCTGAAATGAATCTCTGTGTAGATGAGGCAACCTTCAATGGCCAAACTAACTAAACTTGGCGACTTTCCTTGAGCCTCCTAACATACTCTGTGAAAGCCGTCAGAAGTAATGCATCAGTTTACTTTGGAGTTTCTGCAACTGGATTGAGATGATAGTGTGCTATGAGGCTAGCAGGCATGGAAATAAGTTGTATAATAGGCGCATTTGCAGGCGCAGGTGTGTTTTTACAAACCATGTACCTCGCTGCATCTGAAAGTGAACTCGATCACACAAACAGAATTCTGTGCCTGAAAGTAGGCTTGCTAGTTCATACAATGTCAAGGTTTTCAAAATGGCAAGGCCAACTATTCATCGCTTTCTTATTCTATGGTTGCTTCACGGATAACGTCGTCGTTGCGAAACTGACTGTAAAACAGACTGCACAGCTCTTTTGTCATTAGAAACACAAGATGTTGAGAGAGAGAGGACAACTCCAATGTGCCAACACCGCGACCGAAACCCTTGCATCTTTTCATTGTGCCTATCCGTTCCCGTGATCGCGTCTGAAATTTTATGGTCTGCGTTTGACTAGACCTAATGTTATATTATGTGACTATGGATACGGGCTGTATATGGCAAAAACCAACATCAGATGCACAAGAGCGTTCAGTAAAGTGGAGTGTTCCTGTTTACGTTGATAAACTTCCTCGTCATGCTAGAGCATTGAAAGTTTCTCTTACTGGACAAGAGCCCATTATACAACCTGTTGTTTCTTAAAGGTCTGTGGGCTTCTAGAAGTCAATAAGTGAAGACAGCAGTACACACACTCTGCTGTTTATAGGTCAATCAGGTGACAGAGTGATTGAATAGCATTTTCATATTTTTAATTATTTTATGCTAAAATGGGGTAATGGGACCACAGAACACTTTCCTTGAGTTTGAGGGTATTCCTGCGAACAGCACAGCTAAAAATTCTAGACCTTCTCCCTGAATTGATGATTTTGTCCAGGAACATTAGGTTAATTCGCGTAAATTTGGTCAGGCGCACAGAAAAAGTTCCAGATGCGATCACGCAAATGCAAAAACTGTAAACACAAGAGCTTTGGGCTCATCGGATTTTTCCTGTCTCAATGTCTTGCGTGTCTAAGGACAAAAACATTGTGCAATATGTTATGCAATAACGAAGCAACCCATGAAGCGACCAAGGGATCGATAGCTAGCCTTGATATTTTGCTTGCCTTGACACTGTTTAAACAAGCACGCCTACTTTTCAGTTGCAGAATTTTGGTTGCATGATCGACTTCACTTTCAGGCGCAGCCGAGGTACATAATCTGTAAAAACGAACTTTTTGGGAGCGCTTTTGAGCAGTGAAATTAAAAACGCATCTGAAGCCGCATTTCAGATGCCAAAACCTGATCACGCGAATAGACCTATTATGGCTCAGTAGCAGTTATCCAGTACCTGAGTACCTGTAGAGGTTCAAACAGTTGACACAGATCCTTAAGCAATAACACATTTTGAAGAAGGTTCTTGTCTGCAAAGATAAACTGTCAATACTTAAAGAGCATGGAAATTTATCAACGTAAAAGGAAAACTTCACACGAGCATTACTTGCATTGACTCGTCCGGACACCCTCGTATATAAAATAGTGTTGTTAGGGTCGAACAATGAAAATGTAACATATCTAGAATTTTCATGAGAATACTTGTCCGGGATGAGACTGAATACGTGCGTCGGATTGCTCATGTGACTGTCCTAATAATTGTTATACCAGTGACATCGAGTAAGTCGCTGCAAGCTTGTACTGCTTTTAAAAAAGCCATTAGTGTCATACCCATGCCACTCAGACACTATTGTCTTTGTCTGTACTGCACAATGTTATCCATGTCTCAGGGGTTTTGGTATTTATCTCCCATTTACGCGTAACAGACTTGGTAAGCCTGAGACTGGTTGAGGCAGTAGCAGCTATAGGAATTACGTCAGGAGCTTATTCTCCAGCAGGCACTGTACATGACTAGGAATTGAGCTCAGCATCTAACAGTCTGTAGCCGTTTCCTGTTATTGAAAATAATAATGATCTGCCGAACACCACAATGTTAGCTCATCGCTTGTATGGTCGTCAGGCGGGATTTATACAATTACCCATTAATTGGGCTACATTAAAGGCAAAGGTTGTCCCTTTGCCGATGACTGTGCGGGGAGGGGGTGAGGGAGTGCAACCCCATGTTGCATCGGCAACATTAGGTGCATTCGCATGATCACATTTGAGCATCTGAAATGAGGTTTCAGATGCAGTTTCAAATCAACTGTTCGAAATGGCACCAGAAAAGTGTACTCTTACGTTAGAAAATTAATTCACCCCGTGAACAGAATTCAGCGACTAAAAGGGGTGCAAGTTTATAAAAGGTCAAGGTTATCTATTGTCCATTCACTTATATTATGACTACTTGCCCCCGCTTGTTGTTCTGGAAGTAGAATGCATAATGCTCTATTCTTGAACATGCAAGATGTTGAGATAGGGCGACTTTGACGCGTCCTAAACTTTTTTCCCAAACTCCTTGCACTTTTTAACTGTGCCTATCTATTTGCGTGATGTGTCTGTCATGGCGCCAGCCACCCTAGGGCTCATATGTCTCCTTGCTTACTCTCTAGCACTTCGAGTCAATCGCCCACAACGAAAATCACACACGGTTAAAGGCTGATCCCAAGTTATCAACTCGACGACATTCCAACTTAAATTCCGTACGAATAATGTGCAAGAGTTCTTTCTTCGAGGCTTCCAGCAGCTGGAGGAAAATGAAGTTATTCTGTACCTTCTGTGTTATACAGTATTTTGTCAGTGCATTGCTGTTCAATTCAATTCAAGCTGCACGCTAGGGCTTTTCCGGTTCATCTGCAATGTTCTGGGTAGCTAAGGAAAGTTTCTATCTATCTATGGTTTTCAGCGGTGATCTGGTTAGTTTGATACGACTTTACCTTAACCTAAACCAACATTTGGGAAATTGCCAAGTAATTTTTAAGTAGTGCAACAGTTCGTTGACTTTTCTGTGAAAATTAGCAATAAATTTGACTTGCCTGCCAAGCTCATTAGAAAATCAACTGGACACTAGCTGAGCATAGAGAAAAACAAAATGTAAATGATGACGGACCCATGTGAATGACAGCAAGCGGAATTTGACCTTGATGCATAATATCTTTTTTTTCCAGGAAACCTGACCGTAATTCACCAACAGAAGTTTGGGATCACCCTTCAGCAGAGTAGCCTCATCAGCTCACTACATATTAGCCTCTTCTTCCTCTTTGGTGAGATAAAATTAAATAAGAAATTATCATCTTATTGTACTAAATGGATGCGGAATCATTAAGCGATAGTTTAGTGGATAGTGTACTTGATCTTGGCTCGAGGGTCCCTGGTTCGATTCCCAGTGCGGGAAAAATTGAATTCAATAAGGGAGAAGCGTGAAGCAACCCACAAACTTGAAATCGAACCTGAGACACTTGCTCCAAATCCAAACCCGCTACCCACTACCATCGCTATTCGGTATTTGACTTTGAATTCAAGGCAAACCGCAGATTCCTGTCTCTCAATGTACCCATTGACTCGATGGAAAGCATTGTGCTATGAGACTGGACCGGCAGTCGTGTGAACTTGTCGGGCAATCAAACCTAAACTGATGCCGGTAACTCGCTATTCTTTCACGAGAGGGTTACTAATACCTATGAAATGACCTTGGCCCTCATACACTTGTTGGGACCTCCCCTCATATAGTGTCATGTACGGGAAATAAAAGTGTTAGACTGCAAGCTTTGTTAAAGCCTCGCATCACAAGGAAATACACCAGCTTCACTTTGCTCCCATGTAGTGACTACACAATTTTACCTACGTTATCGCCCATTCCATCAGCAATGCATGCCCTACATAAAGTATACCAAAAGCAGACCAATGTGTGTGAATTGGTCGGCCAGTCAGTCACTCACTAAGTCAAAAGCTCTATTTACGAGTCAGGAAGAACTCATAACTGGAAGACTGATGACTGGCTAGATTTTGGCACAACATGACAGCTTCACATTTATGTTTCGATTCCTAGCTCCCGTTGCTTCGGTAATGGTGAAGACAATTAGTTGCCGGATAACGCAGATAATTGGAGGAGTTTCACTACTTCTTGGAATTGGCCTACTGGGTGTGGCCACCAAAGATTGGCACGCATATCTCCTCTTCAGTGTACTAGCTGGTAAGAAAATGGAGTATAACTTATCAACCATCTGTACTTGGCTTGTTTTACCCCAATAGAGAAGAGTGAGGATATATGGGCTGTGTTCTCAAAAGCGCGACGACAGCCATCACATCGCAACAAAATATGTGACAGCCGGGGATGCAAAATATCCTGTCGTATTCGAAATGTGATTGCTGCATCAAAATGAATGCAATGAAACCATAAGCTAATTCACTTGCGGATGTGTTATCAAAAAATCTCACTATAGCGTCAGAGGGCAATTGGTACTGGCCCTAAATACAAGGCTAATTATATTCTGCATTTATCCCCAACCATTTGAGGTCATAAATCTAACAGGGATACTTTATGGAGCGCAGGATTGATGTTTTTTTCTTACCACCATTGACCTTTCTGGGATTTGCTACACTAATAGTTTATTCTACCTCATTACCCATGACTGCTATCCCCAGACCAAAAGGGTTTGTGTGCCTTCAGGTTCATTGGTTTTACCAACCATGGCAGATACATGCTTTAAATCACGGGATATAGCCACATGTATTATGGGCATAAAAGAGCGCAGAATACATATATATACTTATTATGTACATAAACTGCATCAGAAATAGACTTGTCGTACAAGCACCCAAGTTATTCAAGTAATATAACAACAAACAATCTTCTTGACATTGCCATCAAGTGTCAGTTATATTTTGGTTAAATGTAAAATCCGTATGCTTCTATTTCACATAATAATGACTTGCATAGTTATTTTGATTGGATTAGTGCGCAAAGAGATCTTCGGTTGAAATGGCTTCAAGCAAGTCTTTCGTATATTGGAATATTATACAACTCAGCCCATATTTGACTCTACCTTATAATAACAATTTATTACTTCTTTTGATCTTGCCCAAACTGTCACGATTGATTTGAAGGTTAAAGTTCTTGTGACTGGGTTTGGAGTGGTGGAGTTGCTTTATATTAAATTGAATTGGCAATCCAAGTATGTCCATTGTACAAATCCCTGGAACGGAAATGTCTGCAAGTGGATGCATGTCCAGCTTATACTTAATACAATTGCACAAGGATCTTTCGGCATTATTAAATCCAGGACGGCCGTTTGCCTTCAATTTAGGAGACATCTTTGGCAGAAACTATGGTGACCTAGATTGAAAGATTCTTTTTAAATTCCGTGCTGGGTTTGCAAGTAATAATCAAAGAAACGGGGTCTAGGAGGTCTTATATTTTTATTTCATACGATCTCACTGTCACGATGATGCTGCCAGGCCAGGTACCTGTACTTTCATCAGGTATATGACTCAGTGTGGAGCATCATGAGAGGGTCAGTTTCAGTGCTCAATCACTTAATGAGGCTTGTGTTTGTTTTGAGCTAGGATAACTGCATGTGAAAAAATTATGCAACTGGAATCAGCCCTGATGGGGATTTAACTCCAGGTTTCAATGTTTGTGGAGCAAGGGCTATACCACTAACCTATACTCCCGTGTATGCACTAGAACGTTGGTTTCTAAAACAGTTTCTGATAAACCAATGTTCTATCTCGGTATCCCAACAGCTCAGTTAAAGAATTCAATAATTCACTAATTCAATTGCATACTTTAGTGATTGATGTAATGTCAAACTTGTAGTTTGCTTTGTATGTGTTGTAGCGTGGGGAATTTCATGTACCTACATGACAACTTCGGAAATCTTAGCGCATCACTTTGACCGCCACAAATATCTTGCGTTTGCCTTGGCGGTGCTAGGTGAGTCAATCTAGTTAAATATAGAATCAAACCAATGTGATCTTTCGACCTAGTCCCCGAACTCCAACATTTCATAGCTAGAATGTCTGTATATCTCTTTCATTCATTGAAGTCCAGAAATAAATCTATGGCCAACGAAATAAGGTTGAGACTGTAAATTCTGGTTTCAAGAACATGGCTATGATCCTATGACCCTCTTGCTGTGAGTTTGGGCTCCTCATATAATTTATAGCTCTCACAGTTTCAAAGATAAAGCAACATTGGGTAGCGGAACATGTCAATGGCTATAGTGCCCACTGGGAGGACCAGCTCCTCACATAATCCTGGTAGGAGCTAGGAGCTCCTACTGCTTCACCAAGCCTCAGACTTAGGAGATCTATGGCTTAGGCTCATACACCGACCATCCGAGCAAAAAATAAATACATCAATGAATAAAAGATAATATAATAACATTATTTGAGATTGAAAGTTCTTAAAAGAGTAGTCCGTCAGGTCACTTACCTCTCATTGAAAGTCTATGCTTCCATAGCTTTCCATAGCTTGGAGTATGCGTGAAATAACTCCATAGTGTGTTGTACACAACGTCCTAATGTCCATTTGTTACCACTGTTAAATTGGTTCAATTGTAGATGTGTATGACTAGGGGTTTACCTGCTACATGCATAAGAAGATCTAAGACAATAATGTTATCAAATCAATTTGTGGAATATCTCAATGATGGTCATCAGTCAAGAACGATGTACACATTCTTAAAAAATAGTTTTCTAACTCAGTAGCACAGGACGTTTGATCATGGGGCATGAGTCTTAATATATCACTGTCTTAAAGGTTGGATAACGAGGCAAACCTTTTTTGGCTTATCAGAATCGGTGTGGCTCAAAACCTACCTGAGTCGAATAAAAGTTCATACTGAGCAGGCGATGTAGTAAAAAATACGGTTAAATCTTGGAATTCTCAAATGAACTTTCATTCAATTGAAATTTTCCCGCGTGACGTAAATTGTCACAAAAGACATCACAGCTGGTCCACATTATTACATATGCGCGCCTGCGTGATGGGTAGCCGAAGTCCAATTTCTACAACTGTATCACACTTCTGACTACTGGGATCGAAGTATCAGCATGAAATGGGCCCAAAAACGAAAACAAATACCTATGAATTCAATGAGTTTACCTTAGTCCTAACTCTTAATCTATCTCGCAATCAAAGTGAGCGATTCTAACTCGGTGACCGAGTGAATTTATTCACTTCTTTTGAAAACGGTCTTTCAGTCTTAGTTTATGTTCGTCACTAATAGCCAAACAACTGCTCTTATTGCGTAAACAGGCCAGCAGTATGTTTGCAACCTAGTCCTATTCAAAGTGGCTGTCTGACGCTGGAATATGTATGGTTTTCTAGTTGAGGCCATGGCGTCAACTCTACCCTTTAGCATGATCGTTGTAGCAGGTCAGGTGCATTCCCTGGGATTCCTAAGCAATATAGGCCAAACGTGGCTCCCTTTACGCTTGTTTTGACAGGCCTGGAGCTATGCTGCCACTCTAAACCCATTCTCAATGCTTGTGTACAACCTTAGGAATGTGTCAGTGGTTATGAGGTGTCCCAAATATTGAGACACTCTCTTTAAAGCCAGGTAGAAACCGATCAACTTTGAGTGCCTGGCCATTGACTAGTCATCCAACTTGCGATATTATATGTCATATAAATGGCCGATTAGGCTCCACCTTTTTAAAAATGCTTTTCAGATGGTGTCAATTTTGCCATCTTTAGCACAGACTTAAGGGCACTATTGCTGTGCCTATTGCATTGTAATTTGACTCAGGTAGGTTTGAAGACATGCTGATTCTGATCAGCCAAAAAGATTTGCCTCGGCATCCAACCTTAAGTGTGGGTAACTCATGTTGTCATTTGCAATCTCCAAACTCTCGTACTGATTTCAAAATCCAGCATTCGACTGAGAATGCAAAACAGCAAACCCAGTGTGAATGGTTTATGTATCACTAACTCACAATCTGGACTGATTATTCCTTTGATCTGCGCCAACCTGTTATGAAGTCGCAGCTGGTGATTTCGAGCACAGGAATTCATGCTCGTGTAATTGAAAACTTGGAGTTATGGCCTCATTGTTGATAGTGTCAGCTTGAAATTAGAAATGGTTTTATATGTTGCTCAGGAAAATAAAGAAATATTCTATATGAAAATGCTTACAAAAGTCCATAAATAGAGAAATTGGTGCATGCATGGGCAGTAATCAAAGCCTAATGATCTTACTTACAGGTTATTATGTTGGCATGACAGCTTTCCCGATGGTGTCACAGATTCTGTTTGACTCAATCGGTTACTCATTATCAATGGGACTCATGTCTATCTTCCATGTCATCCATCTATTAGCCGGAGTAATGTTCTACGAACAGCCAAAGAAAACCAAAGGTTGGATAATAGTAATCTGAGTCTGTTGTTTAATGAGGTTTTGAATAAACCAATTTTTTATTGAAGACGTGGATTCTGGAAGATTCTACACTATTACCTCGCAGTTTACTGGTGACATTTGGTGCATTCGAGTAATCTCGATCTAATGCAATAAAAATATTCTATATCTGGTCATACAAATTTTCAGGCACTGGTGATAAATGCAATTAGCTTGGGAGAAATTTCAAACACATTAAAGTTGTCCTCTCTTGATGCCTTATATTGTCTAAGGTCAGAAAACCCAGGCTTCACACATTTACCACTCTTGGGGATTGTTGGAGTTGTCTTCACGATGAACACGGGAGACGACTTCGCCATTATCACCTCAGATTTTTATAAGCGAGAGATCCTGTCCCCGCTTTCAGACCAAAAGCTATATTCAGGTGTTGGGACTCACTTTCACATCTAGTTGAGGTGCATAGCTTGTCAAAACTTTTTTACTGCCTTTTCAAGCCATGGAGCTAAAAATACATCTAAAACAGCTGATCAAATACCAAAGAACAATCCCACAAGTTCACCTATTTGCCGCTGGGCGAATTCAGGTAATGAATCATTTATTTACTTTTAGCGTCTTCCAAGAAAACAGAAACTAATAATAATAGTAATGGAGTAGTTAATGAGGGAATGAACATAAGCACGATCGATATACAGGTAGGTAA
>Ga0224511_10001998_pt1 | contig 13214 bp, 7 predicted proteins | sample SF_May12_sed_USG_2_FD_169988 | JGI IMG/M metagenome (GOLD analysis project Ga0224511, IMG submission 169988) | Sediment microbial communities from San Francisco Bay, California, United States - SF_May12_sed_USGS_8_1 | ecosystem: Environmental > Aquatic > Marine > Sediment | place: USA...
TTATAATTTTAGATACAAGAACCTTGTAGAAATCCCTCATCCACGAACCGAAAGGTATGGCAAAAGATCGTTTAAATACACGGCTGGAAAGGTATGGAATTCCCTACCAGATGAATACCGGCGGGCGTCATCTTTCAGCCAATTCAAAAATTTTATGTCTGGCTGGAATGGCGAAAGATGCTCATGCTCGTCATGCAGTTAATGGGGGGGTGAATCTGTACCTTTGCGGCTGCTGTTTTTTAAACTCCAGTTTGAATTCCTGTGCTTGAGTTATTATATCTGTCTGTTATGTACCAGTTCTTTTAGTCTGCTTTCCTGTGATACCTGTTCTCTTGGCTTTGTTTTAGTTTAGTTCTTCTATCTTTGCTTGTGATACCTGTTTTTAAGGCTTATTTTAGTTGCTATGTACCATTATTTAAAATGCTTGCTTGTGACACCTGTTGAGGCTTATCTTAATTGCTATGTACCTTTTTTATAATGCTTGCTAATGATACCTATTTTATGCTTTTAGTTGCTAGGCACCATTATTTGTAATGCTTGCTTGTGACACCGGTTTTTATGAGTTTGTGATGCATGATTGCGAACTTAACTTGTGATTGCTTGACAATATGTTCTAAATTTTTCTATGCATCTTAGCAAACTACAGTACCTATGCTTGTATTTTGATTCTTATGGACTCTTGTGTGTCTTTATACTATAGTCCGTATGTGCTATGTGGTGCTTGTGATTATATGTCTTGTTCTATATGTCTTGCTTTTATGTGTATGTATATGCTCTTATGTGCTAACAACCCTCTTATTATAGTAATCTTAATTGTAAGTCGGTTTTAAAAGCTCCTTAGAGCTTATGTTATATTGTTATGTGCACCGACTTTGTAAATAAAATTTACTTGACTTGACTTGATTCCTTGCTTACTGCATACGGTCCCATTTTCGCCTTGCGTAGGCCTACTGTGTATCGCTTAACATTTGAATACTGAGGGTGACCCCCTTTGCGTACCGCGTAGGGTCTGCTGCTTTTTTTGAGTCTGCATACTGCGTGCAGCCTTTTTTAAAATACAGTTTGTGGCATGCACAGATCGACACAATTATTCACGCAAACGTTAGTTTTGTTGCGTTTTCTGGGTAGTTTTTTGTATTTGTCGACCAAAACAATCCAATTTTAGTCTTAAAAATGATAAAGTGTCAAAAATAAGCGTGATTGAGCGATGCAAGCGTTTGACAAATTGAGAGTTATTCGACATGATATGTCACAGTTGAACATTGTGTTTCGTAATGAAAATTGTATTTTTTAAAGTAAAAATTGATGTTTGCGTACGAGAAAACAGGATATTTGTGTACTGCCTACCGACCCATTGCGTACCGTAAAACCCCTGAATACTGCGTACCAACAGGGGCGGTTCATCACACACCAGAAGATGTTTTAAAAAATTACAAAATATTAAACGTATCCTGCATCGCACCGTGATCCGGTTAGGTATTTTTCAAACCTATGAAATCAGTGCACATGAATTAAATTTATGCTTTAAATTATTGATAATTAAAAATAAAAATTTCGCGAGCGTATAGCGATCGAATTTTTTCTTGAAACATTGTATCTTGCATCACCCGGTTAATGCATAAATTGTTTAAATTATGTATTAATATTATGAATAGATCAGTTTGAATAATGTGCTCAAGATTTCAGTCGTAAAACATGCTTTAAAATGTTTTGAAAAGAAATACTAGCACATTATGATACTGTCGAAACAAAGCAATTATTCACAAACAGTCTGGTTTTAGTGTCCCCCCAAAAAAATTTCAGTATTGTTTTGGTAAAAAAATGAGAGATTATATTAAACTTTTAAGAAATTTAGCAATTTTCTTGAGGCATGAATAAATCTTTCCTTGCAGGCCGTAAGGGGGGGGGGCGCCGAGTCCCAACCCCCGTTGATCCCCGTGGATCCGCTGGTACATGTACTAACAATGCGCATGTATGCGTCTATATGCATAGATTTATTTGTGACCATATTTCATATTTGTTAATCTTAACAGATGATTACATGAAGAATTTTATGGCAAGGTACTTTCGGTCTGCAAGGGATGTTCTTATTGGTGATGCACTGTTTATGGTTTTAATAATTTACAGCATAATGATTGTCCATTTAAGATATCTTTTTATCGATCTAATATTATGGACATCCTTTAACTAACCACAAAACAACAACAACAACAACAACAACAACAACAACAACAACAACAACAACAACAACAACAACAACAACAGAAACAGCAACAGCAACAGCAGCAGCAGCAGTACCTGATAACCGTGCTAAAAGTAGTTCTATTTTGAGTTATTTTTACATTTATGAACGTCAAATAGGTTTATATAGGTTTTATAGAACTTTTGCTCGTGCACAAGATTCCGCACACAGATGATCAACTGCGATTTTTAACATTCACGCTTTTACTCTTGACCAATCATTAACAACCAAATTTGGTGAGACAACATTTGCTCAAACGTGTAGGAAGTTAATGTTATCGAAATCGCATATGACGCCCGAAAGTCGCTGTTCAGTTAGCGTTTCTTTTTTTAAAAACCGAATTTCTCTTTAAAGACATTTTATGAAATTCATAGTAGTGAAATTTTATTAGATTACATTTCAATTTTGTATAAGCACTGCCATTCAAATAAAAATGGGGGCGTTGGCAATTTGTTTGAGTGTATACGCACGTGCGTATGTTGGTATACCTGGATACGCGCCTGCTTGATTAAGTGAAGAGATATCCGCGTTTGCTGTTTTACCGAAAACGAATACACGAGATGTAGTGCTATACAGGTAATATACTACATGTAGTATTAGAAACCAATCTACGCACTAGTACAGAACCTCTAATTAAAACATGCATGCTTCTTAATAAATGCTGTTGAGATTGCGAACATGTTTGTGAATTATTCTATTTTACACTGTGTCTGCTGCATATGGCCAAATCTGATGGTTCCCATTTTGTCAAAAATTTCGAAATATTTTTGGTGCATACGAGTGGGCCAAACAATGGTAGTAGGCCTACGTAACCTCCATACTTTTCGCTCAATCTGAACGCATCGGACAGTGGGCAATCGTTACAACTCGGCCATTTCCTTACTTTCGGAAATTTTATTCGAAAGAAATCGCCGGGGGGGTCCCGATTGGGACAGTGGGCTACACCACACCATCGACGATTAGGCGGAATTGACCGAGTAGTTCCGATTGCTTTTCGTTAAGACCGGTTGACCCCATAACTTTCTTATCTTCAGCCAAAGTCCAACACGAATTCGAAAGTGCATAGCCAAATAACAAAGAATCAGAGACTTTAAACCAAACATCATCAACATATATGGATTAAAATAAACAAATAGTTAAACGTATTTGTCGCACGATAGTGTGCATATACTATGGATCCGTGACATGGTGATACCTGCTTTTTCAGTGGCGGATCCAGGATTTGACCTTAGAGGGGGGGCGTGGACTTTGTCAACGGGGGATCCTCTAGTGTATTTAAGGCAATAACTATGTAATTTAACAAATTATCAGTAAAACAGGAAATAAAATGGCGACAGGCTCATCCTTTAGCGCCACTCTCGAGCACGGCTCGGATGTGATTTATGACTATAGCTGTTCATTGTGTAGCGAAGATGGACGAAATTCAGAGGCTCTTTATTACTGTCAGGACTGTTTACATTGCTACTGTAATGGTTGCCTTCAACTGCACAACAAACTTCATAGAAGACACTCGGTGCTCGACAGAAGCGATGTCGACAAATGGTCCACGGCCACAGTCCCTGCAGGACCGCTCGTCCGGTGTGAGAAACATCCGGGCGAAATACTCAAGCTAGAGTGTTTGGACCACCGCCAGCTGTGTTGTCACGTTTGCGTCAGCGTCGACCACAAGTAAGACAGCCACAGCCGCATTTAATCTGAATTTAATTTTTGATTTTTTATAGCTATACGATATTTAAAATATTATTAAACGTGCTTTGCCATGACGTTACAGGTTGTGCAGTGCCGCAAAACACGTTCCGGAAGTCGCAAAGGGGTTTCACGATACCCGAGAATATAAAGAGCTTCCAGCAAGAGTATCCGAGATAAAGAAACACTTACAGAATGCTCGCCAGTCCCTGGAAGACAACAAGAAGGCGGTCGACAAATCAGGGGACGACTGCCTGCAGCAACTCAAGTCTCTCCGTGACAAGCTTAACACAATGATTGACAGGCTTGAGAAACAAACTGTTACTGAGATTAAAAAGGGAAAATCATCTGTAGGCATGAAGATCCAGACTGATGTTGATAAGATTGATGACGTCACAGAGAGATTACAGAAACTCTCCGATGATTTGAATGCTACAGGTGAAAACAATGAAGCCACATCTTACATCGGCTGTATCAAAGTTGATGACGTGATTTGGAAAGCAAATGTTTTATTACAAGAAATCAATAACAAGGACGATTACAAAATGTCATTTCAGCCTTTTACAGGAATAACAGAATACGTGTCTTCACTTGAGATGTTGGGTGAGGTTATTTGTGAAGGCGGGGAGAAACCGCTTCTAGATCCTGGCTGCTCGTTTGAAGTGGAGAAACACGTTCTGCACAATGTGAAGGTTGCGGATGACAAGAGCATCTGTTACATAACAGGAATATATACATTAGGTAGTGGAGAATTTCTTCTTGCTGACAGATACAATTCAAAGCTCAAGCTTTTCGATAGCAGTTTTAAAGTCATATCAACGTGTGATGTTCCACAATATCTCAACAGAGTTTGCCTGACTGGAGAACGTGAGGTGGCCGCTGCAATCAACAACAATAATGAAGACCGACATGAAATCCACTTTTTTCGTGTCCGTGCAGGCAGGCTGCTGATGTCGAGAACAATCAAATTACAATATGGCTGCATAGGCATTGCTCACCATAGTGGCGACCTATACATAACGACCGGGACTGCCCTCCATGTTTATAACATCTCAGGCGCCAAGAGCAGACAGTTGTACAGTGTCCAAAGTGGAGGGTACACTGTCTGTGGTTGTGCAGTCAGCCCTGATGGCAGTCGTGTCTTCATCACAAACCAAACCCACAACAAGCTGATCACCCTGAACAAGGACGGCACCAAGCTCTCTACTCTCACTCACCCAGAGCTACAAGGTCCAGTAGCTGTTCACGTCACTTCTCTGGGCCACGTGTTCGTGAGTTGTTGTAGTTTGGGTACCGTGGTGCAGGTAGTGGGGATGAAGGATGGGAAACAGACCGTAAAAACACTGGCAGGGTTGAAGGAAAGACTAAATATACCGATGTCGGTATACTTTAACAGCTGTAACAATACACTGGTTGTTGGCCAGGCCAAAAACAACATCGTGGAGCTTCAACTGAAACCTTGAGTGAAAATATGTAACCAACGGTATTTCGCACACTAAAACCATGTATAAAGTCAATGTCTAAAATAAAATGTATGATCATCGAACTTACTCCTGTGATAAAAATACGTAAACACACGATACAATTTATCAATATTAAAATGCATCAGTAAATTACTAAACCTGTGTCAGCTTCTTTGCTAAAGTTAATATACAACCGTTTGCTCAAGATGCTATGTTTTGCAGGCGGCTGTGAAGGGCGGGGAGAAGACGGTGAATGGTTGTGTTGGTCGAGAAGAACTATCGACTGGATATACATGTATCATCTGTATCGTGCTTCAACAGTACAAACACGGCCGTAGTTAGCCAGTGGTTAATCGACATCTTAGAACATTTACTGAAATACTGAGAAACCTAAGGAGTTAGTTTTCGAAGTAGTTAAACACACGACTAGTGTAATGCAATTTGCTCTTGTTCGTAAGAGTATTAATATTATTAATACAAAACTACAATTTAGTAGTACGGACAAATTTTAACTGTTTTATATACGTGTACTTTGCATGATTATATACTTTTTACATTTGACTAATTGCTTTGTTTATAAAATGTTTTGTATTCTTCCCGAAATAGGGATAGTAGTATATACGATTTGTAATTTGTGTAATAAGTTTTGAATGCGGTTTATAATATTTTTAAGATTGTATTTTTTTATGTGACTCGTGAAGTTTAGTAGTTTATTATCGTTATAAATCATTGTAATACTCAATTTTCTGCATAAACTATATTAATTATGCAATCTACATTTTACAATAAAATAAACGTCACATTCGAACTTCAAAGACTGCTGTTAAATTTATATTAATTTCAAGACAACGAACTCATTTTGTAAACATGTTAAGTTTCCTATTTGACTTTTAAAATACCGAATGATTACTTTTATAGTAAAATCATGTAGCTACATATGCTTATTAGCTTCAATGACTTGTTTGATCATACTTACACCAGAAGAACACTAACCAGTTATGTACCTTTCAACTCTGGGTGTGAATTATTAACATAAATGGAATTTCATTGTATCTGTTTGTTATTACATGTAGTAAGTTCGTACCACATACTTATTTACAAAAGAACGGCATATTGCAAACCTACATATTTGAACTTTTATCATCATATTTATTTTATTTTATTCACCACTGACTATTTAACAAACGCTTTAGAAAAGTATGGTTGACATGCACTATTTGCTTGTTTTCCACATTAAAATTGTAACACATTTTGGCGCTCTACCCGGAACCTAACATATCCGGGTTTTCTGCTGCGGTTGGCGCATTCATGCTGCACAAAAAAATTGAGTTAGCATATCTTAATAAATTTTTATTAAAGCGTACATGTGGAGAGTAATTAAAAGTCCTCTAAATTCAATGGACAAACGTTAAGTGTATGGTTTTATGTTTCTTTTTCAAAACTAACCATTGTAAAAGTTCTTCGATTTTTTTATTTGATATTGTACATTTTAAACTACTTCAACTACTTAACTTACAATGGAGTCATTGACCCTGTTAAAGTTATGTATTTTAAACAATAAACTTTAGCTTTTCATGCATGTACATATCGCACCACAATACCATTTAATCATGTATTCTTTAATTGAAATATGAAAGTATGTTATCGTGAGTAAGTTACGAATGTGTCACTTAATCCTGAGCAATAAACTTTCTCTAAACATATTGTTGTTTATATAAAGCTGGATTAGATAAAGATATGCACAGGTTAACATAATGTAGCATATTGAAATATGTTGATTGTATTAACCTGATTGGTTTGATATTTGTGTGTTAAAGACTTCTGAATATTTTTTCTCAAGCAAATTGACAAAAGGATATCTTGAAAAAATACAAGTTCGAGTATTTGTGATATTCATTATTCTTTATTCTAAGATGGACTTATCCCGTGAACAAACGGAGGAATTAAGGCGAGGTATATAATGTCTTTTGTTTTGCAATTTAATAAAATATGACAAACACGCGAGATGTGTTGTATTACGTATGGACAGTTAATTTATGCTACGATGTATAAGTATAGGTAGTATATGTCTCATACACACGTGCATGTACCAAATGTCACATAGTTTTGATGTACAAAATCTAGTGTAAAGTAGTTTCAAGGTAAATATCGCCAAAAGCGATGTGAAATTTTGTTACAGTATGGCTGATCGTAAAGTTTTTGGGTGTACTCAATATAGACTGAGACTGAGACTTAACAGTTCAACAAGTCAATGATTAGTAGCTATTGTTACGAGTATCAAAACGAAGTTAAACACCAGATATATTTTTCATTTCTATATAGTATCCTTATAAAACGAACAATAAAATATGATACGTTAAACTTAGAATTTCGAAGAACAGTCATCAGAGTCCCCCTAAACACTATTGTGATAAATAGTTTTTCATTTTGATAATATCATGCATGTCCACTAAACACACGGAAAAGCGTGAGCTATTGCCTAAGCACACTGCATATCTGCTTTCTTATTGATGGCTATTCCGAACCATTCTTCACTCGCAGTGATGACATCTGTAATCTATTTACCTAACCTAACGTCCAACGTGATCGAATAGTTTTTAATAGGGGAAAATGGCTGATAATCTTGATGGAAAATCCAAATGTTTATGCTGTGTTATTGAAGCACGTTACCTTTGTGCCTGAATATGTGTGATTTTGACGGTGACGCATTTCACGCTCCTAGTGTGCTCGAGTCTTGAGTCTAATCGACCAGTGGTGGAGTAACGAACGTTAAGGCGGCGAGCGACGTCACGTGCACTTATACCAGCGAACAACAGTCTATAGCTACATGTATATTACGTTAATTTAACGTTCATCCTAGACAGCGCCTGGTCGCCAGTTTACAACTTGTTATACATGAGTTTATTGTGTATTAAATCACCTTACATATAAAATGCAATACTGCAAAGCATTGAATAGATAAAAAGCGCATTTGCCGGCACTATGGTGCGTATGAATATGGTCAAACAAATTATGTTCGCCTATGAGTATACCAAAGAGGTCCTTAAATTCTATTTGGTAATAAAAAAATTCTCACGTGCCTTACGTTTGACTCTCAGATTTATATTATTTATGAATTATTTCAATGGTTTTAAATGCCTGGCATATATTTCATTGTAACGAAACATTACGGGCCATTTTGTCATGGTGCATTTAAACTTGGCGTATCTACATTGTTTACACCATTCTTTGTTTTAACATCTCTTCAATTTATATTGTATATTACAATTAACAGTAAATGATTTTACTTTTTTATTTGCGTTCGAGTTGAGCATGATACACAGTATCATGCAGATCAAGAGCGTTGCAACGCTTTTTCCAATACAAATTATGTCTGGTTTTCTAAGCTATCGAATTGACCAGTATGTGTGCTTTTATACAGCGTTCGAGTTGACCCAGGATTTCGGAGTGGTTGACCAGTATGTCTGTTTTATACAGCGTTCGAGTTGACCCAGGATTCCGGAGTGATTGACCAGTATGTCTGTTTTATACAACGTTTGAGTTGACCCAGGATTCCGGAGTGATTGACCAATATGTCTGTTTTTATACAGCGTTCGAGTTGACCCATGATTCTGGAGTGAGTGACTAGTATGTCTAATTTATACAGCGTTCGAGTTGACCCATGATTCCGGAGTGATTGAGCAGTATGTCTGTTTTATACAGCGTTCGAGTTGACCCAGGATTCCGGAGTTATTGACCAGTATGTCTGTTTTATACAGCGTTCTAGTTGACCCAGTAATCCGGAGTGATTGACCAGTATGTCTGTTTTATACAGCGTTCGAGTTGACCCAGGATTCCGGAGTGGTTGACCAGTATGGCGCCAAGAAGATGCTACAGATATTTAACATGAATCCTACCACAGAGGACGTCACAAAACGTTACACCGAACATCACAAAGAAGGTGAGCATGAGAGACGACACAAGCAATAGCACGTTATTAGGGATACTCGTAAGTGTCTATTTTTCGTGAGCATATTGTGTATACACGCTCAAAGCGAGGTTAAAAATTCAATGAAGCGCGCTAAACCTTTCCGTAAAATTTTAAACCTACGATGAAACCTTATGATTGTTGATTCTAAGTATGCGTATGAAAAATAGATATTCGTCCTTATAGTTACTTTCTCTGCGTTAATCGATATGATTTCCTACTCCAAAACATATACTTATATAACTAGAGTACGCTGTATTGTTTATGTTACTGATATATTCATTAACAGATAGAAACATGCTTTTAGTTTGCTCGTTCTCGTTTGACTTTGTTTTGCTTTTTCAGCCACCGCGGGCCTTACGTTTGAAGAATTTCAGCAAGTGTTTCAAGACTACCTTATGAACTTAAACAAGGTTACAGACAACCTGACTCAAACTATCACGGATTTGTTTGATGGCCCTATTTCAATAGTAAGTTAGTTAGTTTATATTTTGGTTCATCTTATGCATCAGATTCTAGTAGAAATATATAGTTTAAACGTGTATATTTGATCATGTGAAATATTTATGGGAAACCATAAACGTATCCGAAATCTCAATATCACCTAGTCGACAGACTATTAAAGGAAACTTTTGAAAAATGGCTCAAATGCATATACATGTATACGATGTTTTTAATTTTTAAGTAGTATCTTACTGTCGAAAGGAAGTCCGTTATGTAGATAGATGTCATTTTGTTCCTTCTTTGACAGCTAGAAGAGTATTTTTTTGTTTAATCTGTTTGATGTTAAGTAATTTTTTTATTGAGATACATGTGTACTTACAAAGTATTTGATAAAAAAGCAAACATACTCCCTTTATTCTCTGTAAAATTAAATACTGTTACTCTTTACTGACGTTTCAGGCGGAGTTGCGGAAGATATTGACGGAGATGGGATCGGAACCGTTTGAACCAGAGGAGGCGGACGAAGTTCTTAATGAAATACAGTTTGACCCGGACGGCTTGGTCCAGCAGGAAGGTGAGTATACAAAGTGTACAGTAAGGTACACACAATGTATAGTGAAGTATACTATTTGTCGAGTAAGGTACACATGGTTTATATTAAGGTATATAAGTTATATAGTAATGGTACACACATCGTATAGTGAGGTATAGAAATTGTAGAATAAGGTACACAAATGGTATATTTAGGTATACTATTTGTAACGAAAGGTACACCTTTTGCAAACTAAGGTACACCCATTGCCTCGTCCAACAGGAAGGTAAATAACAATCCGAACACGACCGGTTGTATCCGATTCCCAATTCTCATATTACGGGAATGCCTGCCTTGTGATTGGGTAAATGAATATATTGGATACCCACAGATATTTTTATGTCTTTTGATATTAGTTTTGCCACAAAACATGCACAAACTGAATGTAATTGAACTGTCCTAGAAGTAAGTGGCTATTGATTAGTATGTGGTTTGGGAAATAGAACTTCGTTATTACAATTCTTGTATCAATGGTGTGGCATCTTCTTTTACCATTGATGAACAGCTAAAATAAAACCGAGATTGCATTTTACCCATGGACTAATGTCGTAGCATTTTCTTCTAACTAGAATAGTACTATTAATGTATGATTTCGTTTTATTTTAAATGTTTTTGGCTTCTTATTGCTGTATGTTTATGTTTTTCTAAAAGCGATTTCTTGTAAATTTTGGATTGAAATCATGATGAAAATGTCTCTGATTTTCAAATTATATATTTTCAGAACTTCAGCGGTTCTTGATGAACACGGTCGACATGTCACTTCCGGAACCTCAGACTCAAAACGAAGATGATGTCAATGAACGTGAAGAAGAACACATGCACACAGAAACCTAATCCCGAGTGACTAAACGATACATGTAGATTTGTTGAAAGCTTGTATTTGTTTGTTTGTACTCTGAGATTCATGCATTAACTTAATAAACAATCGCTTACTGACGTATTATACAATATATTTGACTTGAATGATTTTTCGGCGTCAAAACAAAACGAACAATTGTATTTTAAAAATGTAAAAAATACTTGTAAAATCTATCAGCACATTCATTTTGACAACAAGACAGAATTTTGATAAATTATGATGATACATGTACATTATGTTAACTAAAACGGTTTCTATAACTTGAATCCGAAAAAAACATAAATAGGTACCATTTCCGATTGGCTTAGTAACATGCCGAGTTCTGTTTGTTGTATTTTATTACCTTAATGTGAAAATGCAACACTGATCGTTATAATGTATAGGTCAGTAGACTAGTAGTTCCCATGCATATACTGGTTAGGCACCTATGTGCTTTACTAGAGTTTCACAAATTGCTCTTTACAGCTTTATAAATACATCACAAATTGTTATTTTTATAACATTGTTTTGTAGGTTCTTTAAACTCCAATTGTCTGTTACAATGCGTTGCCATTTAACATTAATTTAACTTAGTCTTGTTCGTTATAAATAACATAATTGAGAAGGGAGGGTAATCTTCCTGGTAAAAGTTTCCAATTCATTGTGATACCAATAGTATCTTTCTTTTGGCCCTAACGCTTTACATTGTTGAAGTTCACGCAAGTCAGTCGTTTTTCAGAGACACGTAAAGAAAGCATACAGTGTCGAAACAGAAAAGCAATACAAATAAGTATGTTTATTACCTTACTGAAAGCAAAAAGGTGTAATATGCTAATTGTGCAGGCTAATGATTTGTAAAAACCATTAATTAAGAGGGAGTCTGACGAAGTAAACCATCGTTTAATTAACGCGTAACAAACATGCATTTATGTATATCAATACCAAATGTTGACATGATTAACTAGTACGGTAAATCAAGCATACGAAATTTAACTGAAGGAATTTTATATTGTGGGTACTTAAATTTGTGGATTGGCTAGCCCAAGAATTCGACAAAATTAAAAGCCCCACGAAAAAATGATTTCACAATACTATATTTTCCTGGAGAATGGTACACCTCTTGCTAGGTCGTAATTTATCAAACTTTTCCAAACATACATCAATCAGTCTTGACACGTTCAAATCTCTGGTCGCAAAGGTTGCCGAGAGAATAAAGACCTTAGTAATTCTCCTTGTATGTAGTTCGTATCGCAAAACTGAGCTTGTAATACGCGCATCTATATATGTACACATGAAGGTATGTAGACTACAAAAGCTTTTTTCCATCGTATTTTAAATACGATTCCAACAACATTTTAATCGTTATTGCATAAATATCCACTCTATGTAGGCGGAGCGATAAATACAACGGCCCGTTCCGATTCTGCACTGTAAACGGTTTACTCTTCATAGTTCTTTTGACATTATGCATTTGCATATCTTGTTATATAACAAACTGATAGCTGAATATAAAAAGTATTGTAATAACACCTGTTTAATTGTTAATGTTAAGTTCCAGCAATACATATGTGGTTACATGTATACCTTAAGCTGGCACACACGGTATGTTTAGCATACATACAGTTAGCAGGTGGCAACATTGGATTAATACACGGCTTGTTTGTACACAAATGACGAGTTAATGTGCGAAAGCATCCCACGTGTGCCAGCACTGTCTTTGTCAGAGAATCCTTATGTATTAAACTTAAACTGATGAAAGGGAAAGCCCTCAGGAAACATAGCCTGCACGAGAAAACAGCAGCCTCGGTTTTATTGAAGCTGTTCATCAGTAGTAATTAATGATGCCACACCACTGACGCCCCCTAGCACATGAGCAGAACTCTATTTTCAAATGTAAACAACATACATGTACACTCCATGATCCCTGAGGACCAGAAAAATATGACTACACAATGATGTAGTATGGGGCGACTTTTTACAGC
>Ga0224511_10001999_pt1 | contig 13213 bp, 4 predicted proteins | sample SF_May12_sed_USG_2_FD_169988 | JGI IMG/M metagenome (GOLD analysis project Ga0224511, IMG submission 169988) | Sediment microbial communities from San Francisco Bay, California, United States - SF_May12_sed_USGS_8_1 | ecosystem: Environmental > Aquatic > Marine > Sediment | place: USA...
GTTGGTCCATTGTTTTACTGCCATATAGCCTTGTGTAGGAGGTTGGATAATTGTGTTACTGCCATAAAGACGTGTATAGGGGGCTGGAGCATTGTGTTAATGCCATATAGCCTTGTGTAGGGGGTTGGACCATTGTGTTACTGCCATATAGCCTTGTATAGGGGGTTGGACCATTGTGTTACTGCCACATAGCCTTGTAAAGGAGGTTGGATCATTGTGTTACTGCCATATAGCCTTGTGTAGGGGGTTGGATCATTGTGTTACTGCCATATAGCCTTGTATAGGGGATTGGATCATTGTGTTACTGCCATATAGCCTTGTATAGGGGGTTGGACCATTGTGTTACTGCCACATAGCCTTGTAAAGGAGGTTGGATCATTGTGTTACTGCATTATAGCCTTGTGTAGGGGGTTGGATCATTGTGTTACTGCCATACAGCCTTGTATAGGGGATTGGACCATTGTGTTACTGGCATATAGCCGTGGATAGGGGGTTGGATCATTGCGTTACTGCCATATAGCCTTGTAAAGGCGGTTTGATCATTGTGTTTCTGTCATATAGCCTTGTATAGGGGATTGGATCATTGTGTTACTGCCATATAGCCTTGTTTAGGGGATTGGACCATTGTGTTACTGGCATATAGCCGTGGATAGGCGGTTGTATCATTGTGTTACTGCCATATAGCCTTGTAAAGGGGGTTTGATCATTGTGTTTCTGCCATATAGCCTTGTATAGGGGGTTGCACCATTGTGTTGCTGCCATATAACCTTGTATATAGTGTTGGATCATTGTGTTACTGCCATATAGCCTTGTATATAAGGTTGGATCATTGTGTTACTGCCATATAGCCTTGTATAGAGGGTTGGATCATTGTGTTACTGTCATACAGCCGTGGATAGGGGGTTGGAACGATGTGTTACTGCCATATAGCCTTGTATAGGGGGTTGGATCATTGTGTTAATGCCATATAGCCTTGTATAGGGGGTTGGATCATTGTGTTACTGCCATATAGCCTTGTATATAGGGTTGGATCATAGTGTTACTGCCATATAGCCTTGTATAGCGGGTTGAACCATTGTGTTACTGCCATATAGCCTTTTATATAGGGTTGGATCATTGTGTTACTGCCATATAGCCTTGTATATAGGGTTGGATCATTGTGTTTCTGCCATATAGCTTTGTATAGGGGGTTGCACCATTGTGTTACTGCCATATGGCCTTGTATATACGGTTGGATCATTGTGTTACTGCGATATAGCCTTGTATAGAGGGTTGGATCATTGTGTTACTGCCAAACAGCCGTGGATAGGGGGTTGGAACGATGTGTTACTGCCATATAGCCTTTTGTAGGGGGTTGGACCATTGTGTTACTGCCATTTAAGCCGGTTGGAACGATGTGTTACTGCCGTATAGCCTTGTATAGGGAGTTGGATCATTTGTTACTGCCATATAGCCGTGTATAGGGGGTTGGATCATTGTGTTACTGCCATTTAGCTGTGTATAGGGGGTTGGATCATTGTGTTACTGCCATATAGCCGTGGATAGGGGGTTGGAACGATGTGTTACTGCCATATAGCCTTGTATAGGGGGTTGGATCATTGTGTTAATGTCATATAGCCCTGTGTCGGGGTTGGATCATTGTTTTAATGTCATTTAGCCGTGTATAGGGCGTTTGATCATTGTATTTCTGCCACATAGCCTTGTAAAAGGGGTTGGACCATTGTGTTACTGCCATTTAAGCCGGTTCGAACGATGTGTTACTGCCATATAGCCGCGTATAGGGGGCTGAAACGATGCGTTACTGACATATAGCCTTGTGTAGGGGGTTGGACCATTGTGTTTCTGACATATAGCCTTGTATAGGAGGTTTACCCATCTTGTTACTGCCATATATCCTAGTTTAGGGGTTGGACCACTACGTCACTGCCATATAGCCGTATATCGGTGTTGAACGATTGTGTTACTGCCATTTAAGCCGGTTGGAACGATGTGTTACTGCCATTTATTCTTGTAAAGGGGTTGGACCATTGTGTTACTGCCATATAAGTCGGCTAGATCATTTTGTTCCTGCTATATGCCGTTACCCTGTGTGTTGGACACGCAGATTATTCCCTAAAATAATTGAATCTTTTCACTGCCATTTTAGCCGATAGGAACAAGCTTGGGACCACGTTGACGATAATTATATACAAAACGCATATCAATCTACTAAACATGCCCTTTCGGACAAAACTATCAATTGACTCCTACTTAAAAATGCCGTGTCATCCTAATTTGATAATAGTTATTATTGACAACGCTACCGGCCATAGAATAAACAGTTCAATCAAAGGCTTTGGATAATGTTTGAATAGACGGACCTTTTACAAGTAAATAGACTTAGACACTTGGTCCTGAAAAATATCCAATTAAGCTCCATGATCTTTCGTCTACATTTAAACAAACACTCTGGATTGGTTGGCTATGTGTGACGTACTTGTTTTGGCAGAATACAACTACAATGTACCCCTTTAATGTATAGCGGTCTTCCAAACGACATGGATAAATGAAGACATTACTGTTATTAGCTTTGGTATTATTTCTTAACAATACAAGTTAATATAACATACATGCATATGTTGATTTATTTGTTCCGTCGTTGTACGAAAATGGTTTAATACATTGTTTAACATGTTATAATATGTTATTATTTATTTACTTAAATGCATCATTTCAGGTGTTCGTACGGTGTGTCCGATGTGTGTTAAATGTGCATTTTTTCATGCATGTCTGTTTTGAGCTCATTTGAGCACAAACTGCGAGGTTAAAGCTATATATGTTTTTGCTTTTAACACTGTGTTGTTAAAGGTACAACGCCATCCAGCTGGGCATCGACTGACAGTTAAAATGCAGATGCCGACCATTGTACTATTTATCACCACGCAGAATAAAATGAAAATCGTTTAGCGCTCGAGTGATTTCTAAATTCGCCGTTGAACCTTTTTAAAATTAATTTTTTCCATTGTTTTACATAAGTAATTAATATATATTATTTACATACATGTTGTCGTGCCCGTAAACTGAGAAAAATAATGTCCATATTCTTGCATAACAAATTGAATTTACTAGCAAATCTGGATTTAGTACTAATCTTTCTTAAATTTCTACTCAACAACATAATTATTATGTATACAAGAAGAAATAAAGTGAACATTGTCACAACTTTCTGTAATCATTAACACCTTTTAAATGAAGCGTATCAAATAAGCACCCAAATAAATATGATTATTTTAACAAAAGGAAGCTTCAGAACAACAATTGTAATAATCAGTGATTGTTTGTAAGTAGGGTATTTCTTCGTACATAAATTTTAACACCCCAGAAAGGCGACAAGCCTAAAATCATAGCTTAACCACTGTTCAGTGCTGTCTGAAATTGGGCAACAAATTTGTTTCGCGCGTAACTCCACGAGTAGCAGTGCTAGAGTGTTGCGATTTTTTATGCTCCCTGAAAAATATCGGTGGAGCATATAGTCGCCGCCTTGAACGTCCGTCCGTCCGTCCGTACGTCCCATTTGTGTCCGGCCCATAATTTCGTTATTTGAAGTCGCATTTCGAAACTATTTCACAGAAATAATCACCATATTTTGTCAACGTGTCGCGCGCAACATTTGGTTGCTACCTTTAAGGTCAAGGTCACAGCATGACCTTGCAGCAAAATCGTGTCCGGCCCATAACTTTGTTATTTGAAGTCGGATTTCGAAAATATTTTAAAGAAATGATCACCATATCGAGTCGACGTGTCGCGCGTAATATTTGGGTCGCTACCTTGAAAGTCAAGGTCACATCATGACCTTGCAGCAACATCGTGTCCGGCCCATAACTTTGTTATTTTAAGTCAGATTTCGAAACAATTTCACAGAAATGATTACCACATTGAGACGACGTGTTGCGTGCAAACATTTGGGTCGCTACCTTGAAGGTCAAGGTCACAGCATGATCTTTCAGGAAAATTGTTTACGGCCCATAACTTTGTTGTTTGAAGTCGATTTAAAAACTGTTTTACATGAATGATCACCATATTGAGACGACGTGTCGAGTGCACCATTTATACTGCTACCTTGAAGGTCAAGGTCACTGCAAGACCTAACAGCAAAATCGTGTCCGGCCCATAACTTTATTGTTTGAAGTCGGATTTTACAATTTTTACATCAATGATCATCATATTGAGACAACGTGTCGCGCGCTACATTTCAAGGGCAAGGTTACAGCATGACATTTCAGCATAATTGTGTCCGGCCCATAACATTGTTATTTGAACTCCTATTTAAAAACTATTTCACATAAATGATCACCATGTTGAGACGACGTGTAGCGTGGGTCGCTACCTTGAAGGTCAATGTCACAGTATGACCCATAACTTTGTGATTTGAAGTCGAATTTTACAACTACATGTATTTCACAGAAATGATTACCTTTTTGAGACAACGTGTGTGTGTCTCGTGCAACATTTGGGCTGCTACCTTGCCGGTCAATGTCACCTTGCATCAAAATTGTGTCTGGCCAAAAACTTTGTTATTTGAGGTCGGATTTTCGAACTACTTTTGACAAACCACTTCTCTGTGTCCAATACCGATTTGGGGAGCATTACCCGGTTCCGACCGGCTCTTGTTATAGATATTTGTCGGTGTGTGAATGCACTACCGGTGTAGTTTGTTCAACGCGTTTTTGACTTTGATTCTTTCTCATTTATTCACTAGAAGACATAGAGGTTATTTGTTCGTTTTGGTAGGATACCGAATTTTAATTCACGAGTGATCATAGAAAATCGTATTATCACAAAAGACACAGCCACGAGTGGAAATACAATTTTCTATGATCATGAGTTTTAAACCTAAACAATACTTAGACAGCCAGATTGTTCAATGTGAAGGTGAGGCAAAATGCATAAACGATGTAAACACAAACACCAAACAGACAATACTGAGACACATTATCGTATGGTTGAAATGATCAGAAAATGCTTCTTAATATTTAGATCTATATGGTTTGTCCATTTTATATCAGTCGAATACTATTAATGTCGGCAGACTTTTCCAGGGGTCGTTAGCTATCTTGCTACTTGCAATAATATTATCTTTAAAGTTCGGAACGGTGTACTTGCCCTAATATTATATGACCGAATTAGTTGACATTGCCCCATACCTGTGCCATGAACAATACATACCATTCAGCTGTATATTTCCATAAAAGCCATAAAAGTAAGTCCAAGGAATTGAGCTAAAGCAGCGCTCAGCGGAAAGTCAACATTATAACCGGTTTTATAACCGCGCAAACCAGTTCTTTGAAATCCAATCAATTTCTATGACAAGGCTTTTTCCATGTAGACATTGGTCCGATCGAAACATGATGCCATCGTCGCTTTTGATATTTGATTATATTGAACACTTTCAATACCTTTCTGAAATACATCAAAGACCTGTTTTGAACAAAGCTTTATTGAACATACATCAAATAAACTATGTTTGTCTACATATTCTGTACAAAGCAAAGAACACGTAATCAATCAAAAAGTAAAACTGTAGGGGAAGAGTTGTATATATTGACAATTATACAGATCACTTTTATAACTAGTTAATATAAATGACTACACATGCTTTGATTTTCATCCTAGACTTCATGGAGTGAACATGTATGTTGTTAACATTTGAAAATGGAGTTCCGCTCATGCGCTAGGGGGCGTCAGTGGTTTGGCATCATCCATTACTACTGATCCGCTTCAATAAAACCGAGGCTGCTGTTTTCTCGTGCAGGCTGTGCTTCCTGAGGGCTTTCCCTTTCATCAGTTTAATTTTACTTAACACCTATATAGTGACTTTTTGATTAAGCCTTTCGTTGTTTTCTTTTAATATTTGCGTAAAGTGAGTTTAATACTTTAATTCAAAGTCATGACAGGGTAATCAGTAAGATAGTACGATAAATACCTACGTTATGCGATGTGGAGTACAACTCCGCCTCCGCTTATGACATATCTGACATCTGCGGCATCGGGCGGAAGCATTTTCCCTCGGACTAAAGCCCTCGGGCCAATACTTCCGAAGGTGTGTCAATACGGACCCTTGGCAATTCATAGCCGTGTTATAACCTATTAATATATAAATTATGTATACATTGTATATTATTTACAAAATTGGATTGCAATTGAAATCCCTATATTTCTTATTACTAATAAAACACAGCATTCGTCTCGTTAGCATAATGTCCTGGGTTCTATTTCGTACCGTGGCACACCAAAGGCGGTATCAAATGGTATCATATGTTTTCGTGCTTAGCGCTTAGCATATACGCTTAGGTTTGGCATCTGTCTCCTCTCAAACCTTGTTCAAAACCTGAGATTGATCCCATCTTGAATGAGCGGTAAAGAAAGATTGATCATAAATAATGGTTACTCTTTTCGCAATATACCTTTAAGGTAAAAACATTAGTTCAAACCAAACAAATGGATCTTCAGTTATTTATTGCATGTCAGTCAACTAATTATTCAGTGTCGCGCGTCTTGTTTGAAGGTTCTATCCTGCATTTTTGAAATGCTTAAAATTATTATATGGCTTAAAGCTGCTCAACTGCGGTCTGGCCGTTTGACACAATAAATAGTAAACTTTCGAAATCCTAACATTTTCTAATTAACTAGTTAGTTATGGGGACATCAAAACATCTGGCGGTACATTACGGTGCCCTCTATCGGTTTCAGTAGTTTACGCCATGGTATTTATTTGTTGACCTGGGAAAACCAACAAGTAACGAAGTAGAATAGGGTACTGCTTATTACCACATCCTTTGTAAGCGAACTAATGAAGCATTTGCCTAAAATAGGTAACCATGATTTGACTAAGACATTATATTTAAAGATTGTGGCGCTCTGGTTTACAGATGTTTAAAAAAATTAGCTGTTGTAAGATTTTAGAATTGAAAAGCATACACTCACAGCTGTGCACAATCATTAACTCAGATTTTTAGCAATATTGTAACAAAGGAATAACAAAAATGTGCTTCGAACATTTTTAAAAGCGATTTTGCTGACCTTACATTGATTTATGCTAATTGTAAATTATTTTGTATTTGCAATTGACCCCATTTCTGCCACTACTATAACAGAAGCAATCCTGTCAGTTTAGAATAAACATAATATACAAGTTCGTTTCCAAAAGGGATATGACACGATGTCCGTGAAGAATACAACTAAAACGTGTCAAACGTCGAAAAACTCATGTCATATATATGACATATATTGATAATTAATTTGCTGTCTTTCTTATTCGTCTTTTAATAACACAAATAATTAACTTTATGTTACAAAGACTCCTTTTTCGTCATTACAGTTTAGAGCAACACGATGTATGTATTTCAAAGAAAATCAATGTTTAATTTGAATATATGCAGTTAATATTCGATAACATGATTAAGTGCAAATGTCTAACGCGTTTAAATTGAAATTTATATTGCAGATGTAGCTGGACTTAACGACAAAATAGACGTAGCTTCGCCAAAAAAGCCGGTTTAAACTTGTACATATTAGAAAGTCACACTAGACTTTATCTTTCAACGTCAATGGCACGAATTGGAGATAGTGTTGAATTGTATGAATTGATTTTAACTGTTATTATACTTATACAAGTTTTACTTTTATTTTATTGTGTATGATATATTTCCATAATTAACGCAAAAGCAATACGTTTTATCCCCAAATATAATGCTTTTTAATTAACGTGTCTCGCAGAGGTTATGGTAAAACAATCACATATATTTTGCAATTATGCATTTAAAAGAAGTTAGTTTGAAGTTTAATAATAGCATTGTTAGTTTACTGATTTATATTGCGCTTAAAATTGATCAACATAAAACACATCTAAAAGCAACGACACAACTGTATATGTGCTTCATTCAACAGAGAACATGGAAATATTGGACAATTTTCAAAATCACTTGCTAATTCAGTCATTAGTTATGAGTAATTAAGTTCAATTCACAAACTAACAACACATTTAACAACTGTCTCAGGAAAAAGTGTGCCGTTATAATTTTCACACATAAGTTTCATACACTGCATACTAGTAAATAATAATTTGAAAGCAATTTTATGGCTTAGAATCTCGTTTTAAGCTAAATGAAATACATGTCTATATTGACTGTTATCGTCATGTTTGCATGGTTTCTGAAAACACGCTCCCATTTAACACCGAGTACTCCATATAAAATGTACAAAATTTCTTAAATTTTTCTGGTTTGCTTTGTCCCTTCAGCCTTTCCGTCGCTGCTGCATTAAATATGGTTCCTGGAAAAACAAAACGTTTAACTGTAATTGAAACACTTCATACTGTTATTAATGACCAGTTGGCACTTTGTTTTAAGACTTAAAAAGTTACACATATAGTCGAAACATATAGCCATACTAGTCTCGCATGTCAAGATCAACATAATTATGTATTATGGGTTCGAACTCATAACACCTTTTTAAGTTAATCTTTTATATTATTTCAGTTTTAAGGCCCTGGAGGTCAGCATGTAACACTAATTCGAAATAAAAAAGCTCTAACTACCGGCACAAATTAATATGTATTTTGAATTAAATTTTAAAGGACAGACTGTTCTGACAGTGTAAATAAAGTTAAATTTGTCGAACGTATTACGTAAGCGGTTTAAATTGTGTAATTGTTTTATTTGGCAATATTATCTGTCTTTAATCAAATGCATTAAGACAAAGTTGATAGAAGAACTCGGATATTGATGATAAGTAAGTATATGAAGTTAAAATGAAATACTATTACTGTTTTTGGATAATATGCATTTTTTCTAATGCTACATGAGACATAACTTGTTCAAAACGCGGTACCACTTAGGTGTACATAGCGAGTGTCAAAACCTTATTATAAAAGCTTTTGCAAAATTGTCAAAATTCTTAAAAAATCACCACACGACACCGACGAGGACACAAACGACTTTTAAAGTTAAAACTAAAAAAGTATTATTCCTTTATTTTAAAGTTTCTGGATGATTGGTTCAGTCTTTAACATTAAACAATTTTACTTAAAAGTCAATGTCAAAGGCTATTTTTCTTTTCATTTTGTCTTACAGCAACCCGTTTTCAAAATCATTCATGGCTTTTCCCTTTCATCAGAATAATTCTTCTTAATTAAATATTCAGCGTGAAATTTATCATTTCTTTTTCTTTAAAATATATTTTATATTTGACATCAAATATTTTAAATATAATTGTTCACAATTAAAAATTAAACAAAATATCACTAGGAATATTCAAATCGAAATAAATTTAAACACTTAATACAGAACAGAACAGAACGTTTATTTCTCAACTACATGTACACACCATATATACGTAGTTTAAAGTAGGTCAACATGACCCATGATTAAACTTATTACAATTAATAAGAAAAAAAAATGTATATGAACGGACATATACACACCTTACACAATGTAAAAGTATTACATTAATTTTACATTTTACATAAGAAGCTAGCAACAAAACAAAAAGACATGTTGACAAAAACGGCCAACATTATTGCAAACTTGAACAAAGTATATGTATCTTTATAAGTGGTTTTCCCCATTTATTGGCAAACATCTCAACGGACATAGGATAAATGCTTGAATTTTTAGATTGTTTTTTCTAATTTAAGTGGCAGAAATGGGGTCAATTGATTACAAAAAACTTATTAACAATTTGTTATAAAACAATGTCAGCATAATCGTTATTTCTGTTTTTCCTTTGTCACAATCTTGCTCACTTCATCTTAAATAATGATCGTGCACTGATTTAAGTGTATGCTTTTCAGTTCTAAAATCTGACAACAGCTCATTTTTAAAATCATCTGCAAACCAGAGCGCACCAATTGTTTTTTTTGCAAACCAGAGCACAGACACATTTTGAGAACTGCTGCGAGAAGAAAAGAAGCCAACGAGGCTGGTATTTTTTGATTACAAATTATACAATTTGTATAAGATTATATTATATGGATGATGTGATTGAACTTAACCGAGGCTGCTTATTTCCCGATGCAGGTTATGCTTCCTGAGTGCTTTTCCCTTTTCTTACTTGAAATAAGAAGGAAGACCGCTGAATAGTAAACGGGCACAATATCACTACATTATGTAATCTTACATGTGAAATTAACAAATATACAACCTTTGATATATTCTTTACTTTTTCGCTCTAATCTAGTAGGTACAGAAAAGCTTTACACCATATACAAAAAGGATGCATTAAAAACAATAAGAGTTTACCACAATTAGTCTCTGGCAACATTTGTGAAAACCAACACCGTTGAAAATCTCTTATCAAATATGTTTTCATTATAAGACTTTATAAGATAGCAGAACAGTATAAATTTTGTGCAACTGATGCTTGAACTCTTTAATGCATTGCAATATTTTGGATGTTTTATGTGTAATAATTTTTCTTACCACAGAACTTTCGATATGATTGCAGCAGAACATGTTTAACTTAACAATTGTATCTTACGGTTTCATAGAAAGTAAAACTTTCTGGATGCATTTGAAATTGTTACCGGGAACTAGTAACGATATGATTTTACCATCAAAAACGGGAAAAGATACGTTATGGAAACGTCAAAAAGCAATAATGGTTATTTGTTATGTTAAACGGTACGCATGACGCGAGGCCAACAATGGCGGTACGCAGTACGCAAGAGGGGAGGGGGTAACCCCCCTATATAGCTTTACAGTATTGCGTTGGCCTACTGGTCAATGATATACGTTGATTTTATCCCCCGCTGAAGGCGGAGGGATATCGATTTAGCGTTGTTCGTTCGGCTGTTTGTCCGTCCGGGTGTCACAAAATTGTTGGGGCTATATCTCAAAGACTTTTACAGATTTGAACATGAAACTTCAGGGGTATATATACCTCAATGCGGAGAAGTGCACTGCGTAAGAAACATAACCCACTATCTCCTAATTTTAGAGTTATCGCTCTTTTTTCTTTTTCATACTTGAATTTTGTGTGGAGCATATCTCAGAAACTACAAAAGATATCAGCATGAAACTTTATAGATAGAAAGACCTTAATGATTGGTAGTATACTGCACAAGAACCATAACCTTCCACTTCCTTATTTTAGAGTTATTGCTCTTTGTTTTTTCATACTTAAATTATGTGTGGAACATATCTCAGTGACTACAAAAGATATCAGCATGAAACTTTATAGGTAGATAGACCTTAATGTACAGTTCACATACACCTTTCCCTTAATTTCGTTACCTCTCATCAATCAACAAAACCTGTTTGGCGGGGATATCAATTTGACGAATTTGCTTGTTATTTTTAAACCCGGTGGTAAACGAAATATGCATGAGTGCCACAAAAATCATACGGGGAGTATACTAGCAAACCAACACACAAAATTAAGTGGACAAAACAACATTGTTTTTAAATTTTTAATAGCGGCAATATGTACCTTGCTTGCTCGCCAAATACCAAATGTACAAGTATAATACACCAAGAAAACGCATACATATATCGTTTAAGTAATACTAGGATAGCACAATAGAACCTTGAAAATAAATATATTAACTGCTTTATTCCTGTCTTTGGGTACGACATATTTAAAGTCTCGGACTAAGCTGGGATAATGACGTATGTTAACTTGTTGACACCCCTTGGCTGAACTATGTTTTATGTCCGAAATCTAGGATATAGTTTGGATGGATGGAGACACCTGTGAATTTGTTGACACCCACTGGCACTATACAGGTGCTAAATGACATCAAAAGCCGTTCATGTATGTCCATGCGGGAACAAGCCTGACTAATTTGTTTCAAGTGCCATCAACAACAAATGTAGGTCAAACTGAGTCTTATCATGGAGTGTACATGTATGTTGTTTACGCTAGGGGGCGTCAGTGGTGTGGCATCATTCATTACTACTGATGACAGCTTCAATAAAACCGAGGCTGCTGTTTTCACGTGCAGGCTATGCTTCCCGAGGGCTTTCCCTTTCATCAGTTTAATATTACTTACAACAGCTGGTGTTTAGTGCCTGTGTGGCGGTTGTAAAAAGTCGCCCCGTACTACATCATTGTGAAGTCATATTTTTCTGGTCTCCAGGGATCATGGAGTGTACATGTATGTTGTTTACATTTGAAAATGGAGTTCTGCTCATGCGCTAGGGGGCGTCAGTGGTGTGGCATCATTCATTACTACTGATGAACAGCTTCAATAAAACCGATGCTGCTGTTTTCACGTGCAGGCTATGCTTCCTGAGGGCTTTCCCTTTCATCAGTTTTATTGCTAATACATGAAACTCATCTGATGTTTCTTGGCACGTGTGGATGGCTATAAATTGACAGGTATCACTATGGCGGGTATGTTAGAAAGCACGCAAGCAGTAAATCAATGCACAAATGCTATGCCTCCTTCTAGCTCCTACACAAACGACTTTTTGAATATTATTTGGCGCGTGTATAATGATCGTAGTTGTTAACATGTTACATTTGAATCATTGTCAACCAGTTGACCTATCTGTTTAATATTTGAACCTTGTGTTAAATAAACATTTTATACCAGGTCGAATAAATAGTACAGCAGAATAAGGTTAAACTCCTATCGTACTGTCACAAAACACTAAGAACGTTATTGTTTGAAGTTCTGTTATAAGGTTAAGATAAAGGCTAACACTGTTGGAGGTTTATAAAGTAAACTTTTAAGTCAGTTAAACTGTTTGGTTAATTCTCTTTAAACTATTATTTTCAATATATATCCCGTGATGATTTGACCTGAAAGTAAATTAGTCTATAGAAACGGCTGCCCAGAACCGGTTTTGTTTTGCTATAACAGGCTCTCGCAGACAGTTACGTCGTATTATGCTGACAACAGCGTTTCTTGTGAAAATCGTGTCATTTTCATATTAATTGATACGCCTTGATACATGACAAATAAATACATAAAATGCACAACACAACACTTTCCCCAACGCACAGCTTTTAGACTGTAGTATTCAACTACGTACGCTAAACAAAAGATATAGGTAAACATTACGCATTGAGACGTGACCATAAACCTGGTTAGTTTATGTTCATCAAGTATAGGTTATAGTTCATATATTACGATTGTATGCAAAATAAATGTAAGCGAGCGGTAGCGAGCGCAACATTTATTTTGTATACAATCGTAATATGTGAACTATAACCGGCTTACAGTTCACCC